>PPCM01000095.1_pt1 | contig 145848 bp, 137 predicted proteins | sample 1555541 | NCBI WGS metagenome assembly PPCM01 (sample SAMN05284479, study PRJNA326546) | Marine sediment metagenome, whole genome shotgun sequencing project. | isolation source: marine sediment | place: Germany: Wadden Sea | collected 2012-09-05
TATCTCGCTCTAAAGCTTCAGGCGCTTTGAATTCAGACCCATTATCTGTGAGGATGACAGGGAACGTCTTTTGAAATACATCCTTGCCTAAGCCCTCATAAAACTGATCAAAAACCTGCTTTACTGCATCCCCAGTGCATGCGTCAAGCAGAAATGCCAGCATTAGAGAACTGTTTCGAAAGAACAGTGTCAGGAGCGATTTGCTCCCCTTTGTGCCGTGTACAGTATCCATTTCTACAACGTGCTTTTCCGGATGTTTTTCCATAAAACTGTTGAAGTCCTCATATGTTCTATCGATTCGATGGGCAGCTCCTCTATCAGATACTTTTGGCTTTTTCTTTCGTGGTTTATACTTAACTTTCCTTGGCAAGTCAATGTTTCTTGCTGTAAATAGATTTTGATCAAAGTATGCGTAAAGGGTCCGTTCAGAACATTTTATTTCATGCTTGTGGTGGGCGTAAATATGCACTAATGATTGTCCCTTTAGGATTAGTGGTGAGATCAATGTATCAAGCTCAGTTAGTTCCTCTGCTGTTCTGGCAATACCTTCGCGTGAAGTCTTCAAAACATCTGTATAGTTGGCTTGTGCTACCTTTGCACGATATCCATACTTCTGGAGTCGGCAGCTTATTTTTCGAGTACAGCCATTGCATACGTGTGGGAATCGCGTAAGTTTGACACAGCTTTTGGGCGTATACTCAGGACAAATTCTATAACAGTTTAGAGTTGAGCATTTTTTACAAAGCTGATCACAAGCTTTAGAACATATGTGTTTACGTACACACAGCTTACGGTTTTTGCAGCTTGTGAGTTCAACTGGTCTAGCTTTTCCAATAGTCACTCTGTTTCTCTTCACTTCTTTCGAGATCGTTGTCGCATCTTTTCCAAAATGTTTTGCTATCGCAGAAAGCGAATAATTCTCGTTCAGAGCATCCTCAATATAGTTTCTATCTTCTAGTGTTAGATGTTTTCCTTTAGTTGTCATTATCATCATCTCCTGGTTCATCAGGATAGATATCTATGACAGTATACTAGATTTCATGCAAGACTAACTTCTGTTTGCAACACTAACTTCCGTTTGACCTCGTAAACGGAACTTACTTTTTCATTTAAGGGCTATGTACGAAAATCCCATAGCCGGTATACAAATTATACCAAATAATGAGAACTTCGTAAATTAATCATTTTTATTCAAATCTAATCTATCTAACGGATTTACTATTGCCTGAATCGCAGTTTTGCTGACATGGGTATACACTTGGGTTGTTTTCGGAGATGCATGCCCTAAGAGTTCTTGTATATACCTTAAGTCAGTTCCTGCCTCAAGCAAATGGGTAGCAAAAGAATGTCTAAGTGAATGCACTCCAACGTTTTTGTTAATATGCGCTTTTTCACAAGCATTCTTGAACATACGTTGTACAGAACGAACTGAAATATTAGAACTCTTGTCTTGACCTTCAAACAACCATTCTTTAGGTTTATACATCATGTAGTATTCTCTTAATAGTTCAAGAGCTACTTTTGACAGTAATGTGTATCTATCTTTCCTGCCTTTACCTGATTTAACACGAATCATCATCCTATCACCATCAATATCCTCAGATTTTAAATTACATACTTCACTCACCCTTAATCCAGCACTATAAATCACGTAGAGTATTGTCTTATGTTTTATATTATCCAGTGCATTAAGAACTCTAACAACCTCGTCTTGGCTTAAAACTTTAGGTAAAATTTTGTCATTTCTAGGCCTGATTAATTTATGCTTTAAATAAAGATCTGATTTATTAACTCTAAAAAATAGTTTTATAGCTGAAATTGCTTGGTTAACAAAACTATGAGACAATTCTTGAATAGCTATCAGATTATATATATATTCACCAGCAATCTTTTCTTCTAATGCATCGCAACTTTGATTTGTCTTTAGATATCTTCTTATGTGTTTTGAATACACTTCAATGGTTTTAGGACTCATACCACGCATACGCATATGTGCATAAAACTTATCAAGCTCTTCTGAATACATACTTAAATTTTTTTGAGTAATACAATCCATTTTCTTGCTGTCTATCAATGAATGATTAATATACGTATGCCAATTATCTGATTCTTTTAATGTGCTGCTCTCATATTGATTTGCTCCAACATCCTTCATAAAACACCTCTACTAAATTTCCTATTAAACGACTCTAATATCTGACTAGAATTCAATTGTATATATTTTCCATTTTATAATATCATATATACTTCTATTTTTGAATTTTATTCTGAAACGTATGTATGAGCCGCCTTTTTCAGTGGTGTTTGATATTACAATAACTTTTAGGATCTGATCAGCTTGTATCAACATTTTAATCTAGTATCAATATTAGATAATTCTGAATATAGACAAATGCTCCATTTTCAATATTTACACTGCTATACAATTTATTATTATGGTAAAATAGATTATCTGTGACTGAAGGAGATATTATGAGAAAAAACATATTTACATACTTATTACTGCTATTACTAACACTGCAATGTACCACTATGAGCTTTGCTGAGACCTATTCCATTTCTGAGGCTGATATTGTGGCTGACGCTGCGATACTGATGGATCAAGAATCTGGCCAGATTCTTTTTCAAAAGAACATCAATAAAATAATGTATCCTGCCAGTATTACTAAAATTATGACTGCCATATTGGTCCTTGAAGACTTAGAGCTAAGTGATCCAGTTGTTATTGATGCAAAATCACCATTTACTGATGGTAGTCGAATATATGTTATTGAAAACGAAATTTTCTCTGTTGACCAGCTCCTAAAAGCTACAATGATAGAGTCTGCAAATGATGCAGCTGTTGCCCTGGCAATTTATCATTCAGGAAGTGTTGAAGCATTCTGTGCAAAAATGAATGAACGTGCAGCTGAGCTAGGAGCCTTAAATACAAACTTTGTGAACCCAAACGGCTTACCACATAAAGAACACGTGACAACTGCATACGACATGGCCCTTATAGGGAAACATGCCATGAACATTCCTGAGCTTCAAGAGATTGTAACGACTGTAAGGTACCAGATCCCTCCAACCAATAAACAGGATGAAACACGATACTTAACAAACTCAAATCGTTTTCTATATGGTGAGGGGAGCAAGAACTTAATTAACTACAATGGCAATACCATAAACATAAAATACGACGCTGTTAAAGGTCTAAAAACAGGATATACGGTTGCAGCCGGACAAACCTTCGTTGCATACGGAGAAAAAGACGGAAAAAAACTGATTAGTGTTATTTTGAAATCTGAAGGTAAAAACCTTTATACGGATACTAGACGCCTTTTAGACTATGGATTTGATAATTTTGAACGTAAAGAACTGATTGCTAAAGGTGAAAAAGTTGAAGAGCTCTCCTTTGATGACGAAAAGCAATCAAAGGTTCCACTGGTCTCAAAAGAAGCACTGGTAGCATACTTACCTATTGGAAGATCTGTTGGTGATCTGACTAGAGAAGTTCTCATAAATGAAAACATTACGCTTCCAGTAGAAGCAGGACAAGTTCTTGGGAGCATGCGTTACTGGTTAGACGAACTTGTCATTGCAAACACTGAGCTTATCACTCCTGGTTTTGTTAGCGACAAAGCACTCCTAGATGATGACGTTAAGGTTTTTGCTGACACAAGTGGCAACTGGTATGAAAACTTAGATTGGGTTTCACTGTCTATTAGAGCCGGTATAACATTCTTTATCTGGCGCTTGATTATGACATGGTACAATCTTCAAAGAAGGCGTTACATGACTAAAATGAAGACCCGGTCTTCTGCTGACAAAACAGCTCGAGCAAATAAGCAAAACACTTAAATCTTTAAGTCCATATAAAAAAAGCGCATCTATGCAGATGCGCTTTTTTCTATCTTATTTCTATGTACAAGCTTGTGTTTTATTAACCTTTGTAACCGATCATTTGAATTTCAATGTCAGCGTCAAGTGGCAGACGAGCAACTTCTACTGCTGCACGAGCTGGCTTGTGGTCAGTGAAGAACTCTGAGTATACTTCGTTCATTTTGCCGAAGTCGTTCATGTCGTTTAGGAAGATCTCTACCTTAACAACTTTTTCAAGACTGCAGCCTGCTTCTTCTAGAATTGCCTTACAGTTATTAAGAGACATACGCGTTGCAGCTTGGATATCACCTTTAACCATTTCTTTAGTTTCTGGGTTCAGTGGTAGTTGACCTGAAACATATACAAATGGACCTGCTTCCATGCCTTGAACATAAGGGCCTACTGCTGCAGGTGCTTTAGTTGTGTTAACTGATTTCATCATTTTAACCTCCAAATTATGTATAACTCACAAATATCAATTATGGGGTGATAAATTATTCACCCCATAATAATAATATCAATAAATTGGGCATTCTCAAGTGTTAATTTGACATAAACTTGAAAAGCTTGTTTTATTACTGAATTCTATTACTAACTACTTCTCAACTCTAATTTCGTCAAGGTAGTTATAGATTGTATATCTTGACACACAAAGCACTTTTGCAACATAGTCAATGGCACCTTTAATTAAGAATGCACCTTGACGGTCAAGTTTATTGACAATTTGAACCTTCTCATCTTTAGTCAGATAAGCAACTGGCTTGCCAACACTTTCGATAGTCACTTGAACCAGATCTGTTAAAACATCGTTTACTGTATTTACATTTTCAGATGCTTTATCTTCAATATTCAGTGCGACTTGCATCATGTCATTAAGAACATTACGTGCTACGACGAGCTCAGACATGTCGAAGTTGATACAGAAACAGCCTATTGTTGTGCCGCCGTCATCTTTTATAAAGAATGTAGATGACTTAAGGGCACGTCCGTCTGCGCTTTTACCTGTATAGTTAATAATATCCTGACCCGTATCACCATTACTTACTTTCTTAAGTGATAACTCAGTCATTGGTGATCCTACATTTCTTCCTGTTACGTGACCATTTTCAATGGCAATAATTGAATTCGGTGTAAGTGAAAAATCATGTAACACGACTTCACAGTTCTTTCCGAACGTTTTACCGATACCCTCAACCATGGGCTTGTAACGTTCCAGAATTGGGTTTGTTTTCTTCGACATTTCTGGGCCCCTTTCTCATATGGAAGCCTGTAAACAGGCTTCCTATCTCCTATTTGGCTACGATGTTGATCAGTTTACCAGGAACAGTGATGACTTTGATAATTTTCTTACCTTCTGTCATTGTCTTTATTTTTTCACTTTCCATTGCTAACTTCTCAAGGTCTTCTCTTGTCGCATCTTTACTCACTACGACTTTTTCTCTCACTTTACCATTTATCTGTAGTACTATTTCTATTTCATCTTGAACAAGTGCAGCTTCATCCCACTTAGGGTATGACTGAACATGAACAGAGTCTTCCTTACCAATAACCGTCCAAAGTTCTTCTGTAAAGTGTGGTCCAAACGGAGCAAGAATTACTAGAAGATCTTCAACCAGCTTTTTAACTAAAGGTTTGTTGATTGTTTCTACCTTTTCTTTGTAACGGTATGCGTCGTTTACAAGCTCCATAACAGCTGAAATTGCAGTGTTAAAGTTAAATCTGCCTGTAACGTCATCGTGTACCTTTTTAGCAGTTTTATTAAGCATAAAGTTAAGATGTTTGTCTTCTTTCGAATCGATAACGATGTCACCGTCTACCATATGAACTTTAAGCTCGTCAACAAGTCTCCATACTCTATTAATGAATCTGTAAGCGCCTTCCACACCATCATCTGACCACTCAAGATCTTTTTCTGGCGGTGCTGCAAAGAGTGTAAATAGACGTGCTGTATCTGCACCGTACTTCTTAATAATAATGTCAGGGCTCACTACATTCCCTTTTGACTTAGACATCTTAGCGCCATCTTTAAGTACCATACCTTGAGTTAACAGGTTGTTGAATGGCTCACTTACTGGTGAAATGCCTTGATCATACATTACTTTTGTATAGAATCTAGCGTAAAGTAAATGTAGGATAGCATGTTCAACACCGCCAATATACTGATCTACACCCATCCAGTATGCTGCTTTGTCTTTGTCAAATATTTGCTCACTGTTGTTGGCATCTGTATAACGTAGGAAGTACCATGATGAATCTACAAATGTATCCATCGTATCTACTTCTCTTTTACCTTCTTTACCACACTTTGGACAAGGGGCATTTTTAAATGACTCACTAGTCGTTAGTGGTGACTCACCTTCACCTGTAAATTGTACATCTGTTGGAAGTACAACTGGAAGTTGCTCGTCTGGCACTGCTACATAACCACAGTCAGGGCACTCAATAATTGGAATTGGAGTTCCCCAGTATCTTTGACGTGAAATTAACCAGTCACGTAGTCTGAAGTTAACCGTCTTTTCTCCAAGACCATTTTCGTCCATCCACTCTATAATTTTAGCTTGTCCTTCTTTGTACTCTAGGCCATCAAACTCGCCTGAGTTCATCATAGTACCAGGACCTGTATATGCTTCTGTTAGGTTTTCTACATCCACACTGCCGTCTTCTGGTCTAATAACTGGAACAATTTTAATATCGTATTTTTTAGCAAACTCAAAATCACGCTCATCATGTGCAGGAACAGCCATGATTGCACCCGTTCCGTAGTCCATCATAACGTAGTTGGCTACGTAAATTGGCGTTTTCTCACCATTTAGTGGGTTCGTTGCATAACGTCCAATAAATAGACCTTCTTTTTCTACATCTGTTGAAGTTCTTTCAACTTCTGACTTATGCTGTAGCTTTTGTTGGAATGCCTTAACATCTGCTTCAAACTCTGTACCAGCAATCAGTTCTTCAACCATTGGATGCTCAGGTGCCATAACCATATAAGTTGCACCAAATAGCGTGTCTGGTCTTGTTGTAAAGATATCTAGTTCTTTATCTGAACCTTCAATTTTAAACTTAACTTCTGCACCAACACTCTTACCAATCCAGTTGGCTTGCATTGTCTTAACTTTATCTGGCCATCCATCTAGTGTATCAATATCTTGAAGTAGACGCTCAGCGTAATCTGTAATCTTTAGGTACCACTGGCTCAGTTTCTTTTTAACAACTGTTGAGTCACAACGGTCACATAGACCACCAACAACCTGCTCGTTGGCAAGTACAGTTTCACAGCTTGGGCACCAGTTAACTGGCGAATGTCTTTTATATGCCAGACCTTCATTAAAGAACTGGATAAATAGCCATTGTGTCCACTTGTAGTAGTCCTCTTTACATGTTGCCAGTTCACGGTCCCAGTCATAGCTTAGACCAAGACGCTTAAGTTGACGCTTCATTTCAGCGATGTTCTCTGTTGTCCAAGGATCAGGGTGAATTTGGTTTGCAATAGCTGCATTCTCAGCTGGTAGACCAAATGAATCCCAACCAATTGGATGAAGAACATTAAAGCCATTCATTTTCTTAAAACGTGCAATTACATCACCGATTGAGTAATTACGAACATGACCCATATGTAGCTTACCCGATGGGTATGGGAACATTTCTAAACAATAATACTTAGGCTTAGTTTCGTCTACCTCAACGTGGAATTCACTTGTTTCGTCCCACATTTTTTGCCACTTTGCTTCAATAGCAGTAAAATCATAATGCATGGTTGTCTCCCCTTTTATATTGTAGATAGTCAAGTTTTCATGTTTATCACAATTTATTCTTTATTCACAACTTATTCTTAAACAATACACTTCAAAAAATAATAAAAGAGTCGTCTCGCGTCTGGTATCCGTCCATAGGGACGAATGAATTCGCGGTACCACCCTACTTGGTTTTACGTTTGTAAAACCCTCTTGTAATGACTTTTAACGGTGTCGACCGTCAGGTTTATGCTAAAGACGAGTTCAAATGACGTAACCACCGATTTTCACCACCCACCGGCTCTCTAAAATTTGATAAACATCAAATATGGTTCGTTTCACTTTACTATTTCTTTCCTGAAATACTATAATTTGAGGTGACTATATTAGCCACCTCAAAACATTTGTTTAACTCATTGTAATTGGATTTTTAGAATGTGTCAATATTCAATTCTAATTTTTCTGCATCGCTCCAAATTCTTTCGATATCATAGAATTCACGTTCTTCTTGTGTAAAGACATGAACAATAACGTCATGATAATCTAAAAGAATCCATTGTCCGCCACGTTGTCCTTCTTTATGACCAACATCGAAGCCTTTTTCTCTCATTTCTTCAAGCACATTATCACAGATACCATTTACGTGTGTTGTCGATGTACCCGTAGCAATAATGAAGTAGTCTGCAAGACTGCTTAGTCCTTGAACATCAATAACCTTGATGTCTAAACCTTTTCTATCATCAATAAATCCTGCAATATTAAGTGCCATTTCTTTTATATTCAAAAGATCACCTCTATAGTCTTTTTCTATTCTTATGGATTAACCATTTATTACAATGTCATTCCATAATGTAATTGTATTCAAATGCAGCGAATGGCCTTTTGCCACTACAAACGATATAGAATCCGACACAGCTACTTTTAAAGCTTTATCAAGACTCTCATTTGCTAATGCTCTTAGTTCCTTTACACCTGGATAGTCGCGTCCAGGTTCAATTGCATCTGATATATATATAAGTTTTTCAAGTGCACTCATCCCAACGCGCCCATACGTATGATACCTTATGGCGTTCAACACGTCTGGATCACATATACCTAGATCTTCACAGACAAGTTCTGCTCCAACCTCTCCATGTAGTAAACTCATTGACTTTGCAGACACTTCATCTACTGGGATATTGTATTTCTTTATTGCCAGTAACATATCATTTTTTCCAAGATTCTTACCATAATCATGTAGCAGAGCTGCCAACGCAGCATTTTTCTCATCGATATGATGCACTTTTGCAAGTTTAACTGCCATTTCCACAACACCAAGTGTATGCAGATATCTAGACTTCTTAAGTCTTTTCTTCATGATTTTTTTTAGTTTCTCAAAATCAGACATGCTTTCACCTACTTTTGATACAGATTCTTTTTATAAATATAATGCTCAACAGATTCAGGCAACAGGTAACGAATGCTTTGCTCACATTCTACACGATTGCGAATATCAGTAGATGATATTGCAAGTGCTGGAACCGTTGTTACACTTATGTCTGCTCCATAATTGGATTTAAGTTCATCAATTTTGCTGGTTAGTTTAGACTTATCTATACCTGGGCGTGTTGCAGCTATGAATTTACAAAGACCAAGCAGTTCTTTAAACTCGCTCCATGTCTCTAATTCAATGATTGCGTCTGCGCCTGTTATAAAATAAAGCTGGTCTTCTTTTCCAATCTGATCTTTCAGCTTTTTTACTGTATTAATCGTATATGACATACTATCGGAATCAATCTCGATTTTAGAAACAGCAAATCCTGGATTAGTCATTGTTGCTAGGACTGTCATTTCGTAACGCATATACTTGTTTGTCATATTACCACTTTTTTTATGTGGTGCATTCCCAACTGGAATGAAAAATACCTTATCTAAATGAAATTGTGTCCGTATTTGCTCCGCTAACATAAGATGTCCATAATGAATTGGATCAAATGAACCACCCATGATACCGAAACGACACCCGCCTTCACATTTAATCAAGACGTTCACCTCCAAGAAACTTTATTTTTTTGGAAGAACGATTTTTGGATCTTCTTTAGACGCTCTGTAAACAACAAATTTATTTCCAATTGCTTGAACAAAATCTGACTTTGTACGGCGTGCTACTTTGTTACCAGCATCTTTAGCACCCATTAGACTTGCGTCAAGTACATTTACTTTAATAAGCTCATGTGACTCTAGCAGTTCGTCCATTTGAGCTACAAATGCATCTGAAATTCCGTCTTTACCTAGTTGAGCCAAAGGCTTCTTTTTATTAGCAATACCCTTAAGGTAGCTTCTTTGTTTTGAATTAATCATTTTATCACCTATCTATTCTTAATCGTAGTATTCGAATTCAATATCAACAACGCGTACAGTATCTCCATCTTGGATGCCCATTTCTTTCAGCTTTTCAAACACACCTTTTTGAGAAAGGACCATCTGGAAATGTCTTAGCGATTCATCATCATCGAAGTCTGTACCGTATACAAGTCTCTCAGCTGGATCGCCTGTAACCATGTAAATTTCACCTTCAATGCTGTATTCAAATTGAGCTGGACCTTTATCTTCTTCAACAAAGTAATCTTCGTCTTCGTAAAGTGGTGCCACTTCAACTTCATCAAGCATTTCAGTTACGTACTGCATAAGTTCATTTACACCTTTACCTGTTGCGGCAGAGATTGGGAAGACTTTAAGTCCGCGTGATTCCATCTCCGATTTGAATGTATCATACTGTTCATCATCATAGATCAGGTCCATTTTATTTGCAGCAACAACCTGGTAACGGTCTGATAGTTTTTCGTTATATAGTCTTAGTTCATCATTGATCTGATCAAAATCTTGGATAGGATCTCTTCCTTCAAGACCTGATACATCTACAACGTGAACAATAATTCTTGTTCTTTCAACATGACGTAGGAACTCATGGCCAAGGCCGATTCCTTCGTGTGCACCTTCAATTAGACCCGGAATGTCTGCTAGGACAAAACTTTTTCCACGTACAGCTTCAACAACACCTAAATTAGGCTGTAGGGTTGTAAAGTGGTAGTTGGCTATTTTAGGCTTAGCTTTTGTGATCGTTGATAGAATTGTAGATTTACCAACATTCGGGTAACCTACAAGTCCAACGTCTGCTAACATTTTTAGTTCAAGGATAACAGTTCTTTCAAGACCCTTTTTCCCTTGTTCAGAGAAGCTTGGTGCTTGACGTGTTGATGTTTTAAAGTGCCAGTTGCCTCGGCCACCTTTACCACCACGAGCAATTACAAACTGCTCACCATGATGCATTAAGTCAGCAATAATGCCGCCTGTGTGCTTTTCACGGATGATTGTTCCTGGCGGAACCTTGATAAATAGATCTTGAGCATCTTTACCTGAGCATCTACTTTTACCACCATTGTCACCATCTGGTGCCATATATTTTGTTTTGTATCTGAAATCCATTAAAGTACGAAGACCTTCGTCAACAATTGCGATAACGCTTGCGCCTTTACCACCATCGCCACCATCTGGGCCGCCGTCTGGTACATATTTTTCTCTACGGAAACTAACAAAACCGTCTCCACCTTTACCTGATCGCAGGTATATCTCAGCCTTATCGACAAACATCGATTTCACCTCATTTTTATATTCTGATTCACTCGAGACAACTCTGTTAATTCACACAGAGCTCTCTTAAGCGAACCAGCACTTACACATTATAAATCCCAGTAAGAATATTACCCCTACTATTATAATGAACACATTTTTGCTTGATTTAATTCTGAATATAAATGTGTTTACCTAGAATTGCTTTAAATAAATGAAAAATTGAACTTATCACACGCAAAGTTTTTGAACTCTGACAATTTTCGTTAATCAAGGAACGTGTTATCAGTTGGTGGTGAGCGTACTAAGGTACGTGATCCAACAACTTATTAACGCGTGACGCCGAGTAACGGAAATTTCATAGTTCAAAACAAAAGAATGTCCACCATATTAGAATGATGGACATTAATTATTATGCTTCGTATACGCTTACTTGCTTTTTGTTTTTGCCTTTACGCTCGAAACGAACAACGCCGTTTACTTTTGCGAAAAGAGTGTCATCTCCACCACGGCCAACATTGTTGCCTGGGTGAACTTTCGTTCCTCTTTGTCTAACAAGAATACTGCCAGCCGTTACCGTCTGACCGTCGCCTCGCTTAACACCAAGTCTTTTAGACTCAGAGTCACGACCGTTCTTGGAGGAACCAACACCTTTTTTACTCGCGAATAGCTGTAGATTTACTAATAGCATCCGTTTGTACCTCCTTTATTAAAATTTTTATATATTCACTATAGGTCAATTCTAATCCATGAAATCCAACAAATATCGTTTCTAATATCGTTTGACATTTCTCCCTCTGGTCCCGGGTCAGGTCAGCAGGTAACTCACAGTAGGCATATCCGTCATCACCAACTTCATAAATCAGCTCAGAAATATGTGCTACTTCAGTCAATGCATTGAGTGCAGTAAAAGTGATTGCTGATACGCCGGCACAAACAATGTCTTCGCCAGGCTCACCATATAATGCATGTCCTTCTACTTCGAATGAAACGTAATTATTTTTCTTCTTATTGAAATGAATTGTAATCATCTTTATTACAGAGTGATCTTTTCGATCTGAATCTTAGTGAATGGCTGACGATGACCTTGCTTCTTTCTGTAATCTTTCTTAGCTTTGTACTTGAATACGATAACTTTTTTAGCTTTACCATTTTCAAGAACTTTTGCAGAAACTTTAGCGCCTTCAACGACAGGAGCACCAACAGTTAAACCGTTGTCACCAGAAACAGCTAAAATTTGGTCGAAGTCAACTGACTCTCCAGCTTCCACGTTTAGCTTTTCAATGAAAAGTGTGTCGCCTTCTTGAACTCTATACTGCTTACCGCCTGTTTTAATAATTGCGTACATTCTCGCACCTCCTCTATCTAGACTCGCCAAAAACCAGGTACGCTTGATAAATTCAAACGATTTAGACCCGTTATGTGCGGATACCCATTTATCTACACTACCATAAGAGTAGCATAGCGTCAACGCGTGTTTGATATAAACATGCGAACATTAGAATTATATATTATTGACTTGCAAATAGCCAGTCTTTTTTGCAAAATCTATCAACTTTTCTTTTGACCCTGCTTTTATCCGTTTATACTGTGGATTTTCTCCCACTGCAAAAACAAGATCAAACCCTATTGTTTCAAGCGCTTCAGCTATTTCGACTCTGCTTTTACAGACCAATTTATTCACTGCATCATTAACTTCAAAAAGTACTGCATCTTCATCTGTATGGTGTCTAAAATACTTTAAATCTCTCATTATGGCTTCCAACTGTGTATGGGCATTGTCACCAACACCACTTCCCTCACAGTTCTTGCACTCTGATTTTGTTCTAGAAATTATACTGTCTACAGACTTTTTTCTTGTCATTTCTAAGATACCAAGTTTTGTTAAACCATGAACAGTCACTCGATTTCGGTCTGACAGCGAGAGACGCTCAACCAACTTTACCAGCTTGGTTTTCATGTCTTTATCGGTCATATCAATAAAATCTATTAGAATTATACCACTGAACTCACGTACTTTAATCAGGTCAGCTACTTTAATGGCTGCTTTTTTATTGACCTTAAAAGCTGTTTGATCCATATTGGTTTTGCCTGTCAGCTGTCCCGAGTTTACATCGATGACTGTAAGCGCCTCAGTTTCATCAATAATTAAGTAAGCACCGCCACTTAACTCGATCCTACGAGACAACATTTTACTGAGTTGAGCTTCTATCTTAAATGAAGAGAATATAGGCATCTGGTCTTTATAATATGTCAATTTTTCTGACCAGGTCGAATGAACCCGCTTTAAAAAGCCTTCAATTTCATTCTTTAAAATAGGATCGTTACACTGGATTCTATCCACCGTCTGCTTCATTTCATCTTGAAGAACAGAAAGTACGAATGGCATACCTTTATAGATACACTTTGGTGCCTTTCCAAGGACTTTATAAGACTTAATGTCATCCCATAGAGCAGACAGGTATTCTAGCTCTCTACTTAGTGTTTCCTCGTCTTCATAAGCTGCTGAGGTTCTTATTATAAGGCCAAAGTCTTGAATGGCTCGTCCTTCAACCCAGTTGCTCAGTCTTGCACGCTGGTCTAAGTCTTCAACCTTACGACTGATTCCAACATGGGCGTCATTGGGCATAAGGACCATTGACTTCCCACTTAAACTCAACCGCATCGAAACCTTAGCACCTTTTGTACCAGATGCATCTTTTATAACTTCAACAAGAATTTCTTCTCCTGTTTTAATAAGGTCTGAAATTCTATCTTTTTTTAGTCCACGTAAGCCATCTTTTAAAACGTCCATTTTGCCTAAGTAAGCATTTTTCCCAAGCCCAATATCAACAAATGCAGCATCCATACCTGGAATGACATCTGTAACACGGCCTTTAAATATTCTACCCACTTGAGACTCTGACGCATATGTTTCCATTCTAAAATCTACAAGTTTTTCGTCTTGTAGGATTGCCATACGTGTTAAAAGTGTTCCTTTGTCTATTATGATACTGCGCATACAATCACCTCTAGAAATGCTTCTAGTACTCGTACATTCAGTAATGCGAACGGTTTGACATTCGTTGTCACGCCGTTCGCATCCGTTTCAATTAATTTAGTTCTACTTCATTTTATACATACTTGCTTCCGTAGCAACTTATAGATCGTAAAGTGCTATTCTTTGACCATCTTTGTCCGTAAACAACTGTAGTCTATGCACACGTAGAGAATCTACAGTTTCTTCTATTTGAAGATCTTTCATCAGTAAATCAATAAATACATCTGGCTTTAGGTTACCGTTCGAGCCCGTTGCAACAACCAATCTATAAATCGATCTGTCTTTTTCAGCAAGAACATTACGCGCTTCCATCACAAATGGACGGATATTTAGATCGCGAATTTTACCTTTTTTACTTTTCTTTTTAATGATGATTTCTTCATTGCTAAGCAGTTTCTCAAGTCCATCTTTTTCAGCTCTCACATCTGCTTCTGACGCATCTTCATTAAAACGTACTTCTACCAAATATTCCGAAGACTCTACAAGTGCCATAAGTTTACCGTTACCTTCAACTTCTCTGGCTCTTATAAATTCCAGTCCTGCAGGCACATTTTCATGGTGGTCTTTAATAAATTTATCTGTATCTATTGACTCTGTTAGCTCAACTTCAACAATCTCCATTTCACTTGAAACACCTACAGCAAGAGGTGCAGCAAAAGAAATCTTAGGATGTGGGTTGAAGCCTTGTGAAAACTTAAGAGGCAATTCCATTCTTCTGAAAGCTCTTTCCATGAATCTTACCATTTCAAGATGTGATAAAAACTTCATGTTGTCTTTTTTAATATACTGAATTCTTAAAGTTGACATTAGCAACCTCCTTCAAATAGACCAACATTGATGCCACAACCTGTACAGCCATCTCTACAATCAATCGAAAGCTCAGCTTTGTTTGCTTTCTCATTCTCTTTTATTAGGTATTTCTTAGTTACACCAATATCGATGAAGTCCCAAGGTAGGATTTCTTCGTATGAACGCTCACGTGATGCATAGAAGTATGGGTCTAGACCCACCTCTTCAAAAGCGGACATCCATTCATCGTACTTGAAGTGTTCACTCCAGCCGTCAAACTTACAACCCTTTTCAAAGGCTCTAATAATACCTTCTGCAACTCTTCTATCACCTCTAGCAACAACACCTTCAAGGAAACTTGTTGTAGCATCATGGTAGTTGAACTTAACAGAACGCTCTGTAAGCGCAGATTTAACAACCTTTTGCTTTTCTTCAAATGTTTCCAGTTTGTCCTGTGCCATCCACTGGAATGGTGTAAATGGTTTTGGAACGAAACAAGCAGCACTTAGAGTCAGACCCAGACGCCCATTACGACGTTCGCGAGGCATACCGTGGTACATTTCAGAAACACGGTTTCCAAGCTGGGCAATCCCCTTCAGATCTTCTTCTGTTTCAGTTGGAAGACCAATCATGAAGTACAGCTTCACACGGCTCCAACCTAAGTTGAAGATTCTATCCATTGTTCCCATTAAATCTTCTTCAGTTACACCTTTATTGATTACGTCACGCATACGCTGTGTTCCAGCCTCTGGTGCAAATGTTAATCCTGTTTTTCTTACCTTCTGAATTTGCTCAATAACTGCAACAGAGAATGAATTCAGTCTAAGTGATGGTAGTGATATACCAATTTTATTGGCTTCATGATCTTCTACTAGACCAGTAATAAGATCATCAATTTTTGTGTAATCCATTGTACTCAGAGATGTTAATGATAGTTCCTCAAAGCCCGTTGTTCTAATCAGATTCATTGCAGCTTCTTGAATAATATCAACGCTCTTCTCACGTACAGGTCTGTAAATCATACCCGCTTGACAGAATCTACATCCTGCAGTACACCCTCTAAAGATTTCTACAACAGCTCTATCATGTACTGTATCCATAAATGGTACAATAAACTTTTCAGGATAGTAAACTGTGTTCAGGTCTTTAACGATTCTCTTAGTAACCGTAGCTGGTACACCCTCTTCTATAGGTGTGAAGCTGGCAATGGTTTGATCTTCATTATATTTAACTTCGTATAGAGCCGGTACGTAAACACTTTTAATGTTTGCCAGTGCTCTTAGAGTTTCTTTTCTAGACTTACCTTCTGCTTTACATGTTTTAACACAGTCAACAAGCTCCAAAGTAACTTCTTCACCTTCGCCAAGGACAAAGGCGTCAATTACATTTGCCATAGGTTCTGGGTTATAAGCACAAGGGCCACCAGCAATGACAATTGGATCTGTTTCTATTCTGTCTGCAGATCTAAGCGCAATACTGCCCAGCTCTAACATGTTTAAGATATTCGTATAAGACAGTTCATATTGTAATGTGAAACCAAGAATATCAAGCTCTTTGATAGGTGTCTTCGTTTCAACTGTGAACAGTTCCACATTTTCTTTACGCATTTCAGCTTCTAAATCCACCCAAGGAGAAAAAATGCGTTCGCAGTAGATATCTTCTTTTGTGTTTAATAGACCATATAGAATATGCATACCTAAATGAGACATTCCTACTTCGTATACATCTGGGAAAGCAAACCCAAACCGAACCATTTCTGGAGTGATGTCTTTCATAATACTGTTGATTTCTCCACCAATATATCTTGATGGTTTCTCTACTCTATAGAGAATGTCATCTAATTTCTTCATCAATTTCAATCGCCTCTTTCAAACCTTAAACAATAAAAAGCTCACCATTTGTTATTACTTATCTTACATCTGCAGATCTGACACTTTAACTCACTGTCAACTCTGATTGATTTATGTTATGTCTCACATTATGTTTAGATAGAACACCATTTAGATCTTGTTTCTAATCTCATTAACTTATCTATTTTATCAGATTATGAGCAAATTACAACCGAGGTCTTTCAACCTCGGTCTGATGTCTTTCTATTTATTATTCTATAGTAAGCCATATAACAATTATCCCTATAATAGTTAGTCCATATATAAGAAGCTACCACGCATACGTCGCATGTATACGTTTAAGACAAGCCCTATTGCCAATAGACTGGTGATTAAAGAACTTCCTCCATAACTTAAGAAGGGTAAGGTGACACCGGTTACAGGCATAATGCCCATTGTCATTCCTATGTTCTCAAAGATCTGGAAGGCGAACATGAATACAACGCCTGTTACAACCATTGAACCATAATCATCTTTGGACTTAATAGAAATAGTCAACATACGCATCATTAATAGAAAGTATAAGAATATAACTATTGCACCACCAATGAAGCCAAGCTCTTCACCTAAAACAGCAAAAATAAAATCTGTTTCTCTTACAGGTAAGTAGTCATACCTATGATAAACCCCTTTAAACAGCCCACGTCCCAAGACCATACCAGAACCAATTGTAATTTTTGATTGAATAACCTGGTAGTTACCTTGTAAGGTTGGATCGTTGGGATTTAAAAATGCATCAATTCTTAATCTTTGATGGGGCAACATATTCATGTAGGCTACTGGTAGACTGATTGCAGCAGCAATAATTCCACCAAATATCAGTTTAAAGTTAAGTCCTGCACAGAACAACATACCTATGGCAATAAATACGAATACAAGTGCTGTACCTAGGTCTGGTTGTAATAGGAGCAAAAGTACGAATGGAGCCAAGTGCAGTATGGGAAAAATCAAACTCCTAATCGTATTAAATTGACCCTGTCTTTCTTCTAACATATGTGCGTAGGTCAGTATAAATCCTAACTTGGCAATTTCAGCAGGCTGGAAATACAAAACGCGTAAATTGATCCAACTACGTGCACCGAACTGAACCACGCCGAGTCCAGGAATATAAACAGTTAACATGATTAACAAAGACAGTATGTACACCAACCTATGAAAATCTTTAAAACTTTTATAGTCAAACCCCATTGCAACAGCCATGGCTATGACTCCAATAACAAAACCAAGGATCTGATTTCTTACTTCACGTGTCATACCGACTATATGTGCATCTGTTGCACTCGTAATCATTATCATCCCTATTGTGAAGAGCGAAAGTACGATTGCAATCAAATTTAAATCTATGGTTTTTAAGTAGTTTTTATTAATCAACGTACCACCTCACTCTAAATAACAAACACGAAATAAGCCTCCGAAACGCAATGGCTATCCGGAGGCTTTAAGCTATCGTTTCATGCTTTTAATTGGAATACTGGCAATAAGAGCTGGGCGTCCATTTTCTTCAGCCTCAGTAATCTTAATGTCAAGTCCAGCTTCATCAATGTCAATATGCTCAGACAATGCTTGAAGCAGGTCGCCTTTAACATGCTCTAAGAAGTCCGGCGAGCAGTTTGAACGATCGTGTACAAGAACAAGTTTCAGCCTTTCTTTGGCGACATTCTTGCTCGAGTCTTCCTTACTCAAAAATTTCAGTAGATCAAACATGTGTGTCCCCCCTTTACTTGCTGAATGTAAATAGTTTCTTTAGTCTATCGAAAATTCCGTCTTGAATATCAAGCTCTAAAAACGGTATTTCTTCACCATTTATTCTTCTTGAAATATTCATAAATGCTTGTCCCGACATTGTTTCAGTATTATTTACTGCTGGTTCACCTCTGTTGGTACTCACAACAACGTGTTCGTCATCAGGAACAACACCCATAAGGTCAATGGCAAGAATATCAGTCATGTCTTCAATATTCATCATATCGCCACGTTTAACCATATCGATACGAATTCTGTTCACAATTAATGTTGGGTCATTTAGTTCAGCCGCTTCTAGAAGACCAATAATTCTATCGGCATCTCTTACTGCTGATATTTCTGGTGTTGTAACTACGATTGCTCTATCTGCACCTGCAATGGCATTCTTAAAGCCTTGCTCAATTCCTGCTGGACAATCCACAAGTACGTAGTCATGTGTTTCTTTTAATTTATCTGTAAGTTCGATCATTTGATCAGGTGAAACAGCATCTTTATCTTTGGTTTGAGCTGCTGGAAGTAAAAATAATCCCTCAAATCTCTTATCTTTGATTAATGCTTGTTTCATTCTACAATTTTCATTAACTACATCTACTATGTCATAAACGATACGGTTTTCAAGTCCTAAAACAACATCTAGGTTTCTAAGACCAATATCTGCATCAATAACAACTACTTTTTTACCCATTTTTGCAAGACCAGCACCTATATTTGCTGTCGTAGTGGTTTTACCAACCCCACCTTTGCCGGACGTTATTACAATGACTTCACCCATTTTGTAGCCTCCTATTCACTCTCTAAAGATAAGGTTCGATCATAATATTACGATCCTTGACATAAGCGATTTCCGGACCTGAAGGTCCTTCTCCGTCTTCATCTGGTGACCGAGTTATTAATGATCCTATGCGAAGCTGAGTCGGTTGAAGTCTCTGTGCAACGACCCAAGCACTTTCATTTCCTCCAGCTCCAGCGTGTGCAACACCACGCAAACTGCCGAAAACTGCAATGTTTCCATGGGCTATTACTTCAGCTCCTGGATTTATATCTCCTAGTACAACTACATTTCCTTCAAACTCTATACTTCTACCAGAACGCAAAGTTCCTCGTACAAATTTTGTAATTCCTTCTTCAAGACCATCGAACGCTTTTATTTCAGCAGGCTTTGGTTTAGCTTCCTCTCGTTTTGGAGGAACATATGGACGCATTGAAGTCACCAACATGCCGAATTCTTTACTAAAGATTTCAGCTAGAACTGATTCCTCCTTGTGTAGAAGTGTACGTCCTTCAGTGCCAATAACCTTGGCACCTTTAAAGAAGTTTTTTGATGTTTCTAATTTTTCATTGAGTGCATCAATAATAACAGAAAAAGACACACCTTCATCCATTTGAATGATAATACCTTTTTTAGTCCCTTTAAATTCTATCAATTTATTCAGCCCCACGTGATAACCCCCAAGTGATCTATTGGATGCTTTTTCGTGTCCTGCGAAAATATACCTTATTACATTATATATCGAAACTGGAATTTTTCAAAAGGTAAATAGTCCTACCCTTCGGTATTATTTGGTTCTTCTACCATTTCTGGTTCAGGTTCAATACCAAAATACTCGGAATAAATATCGCGAACAATTGGCGCAGCATAGCCTCCATGCCCCCCTTGAGGTAACATTGCTACAACTGCAATCTCCGGATTTTCATACGGTGCAAATGAAACAAACCAAGTAAAGTTATCATAACTTTCTCTAAAACTATTAATATCTTCGTCATCTAAGTCGAGTTCACTCAGATTTTTGATGGCTTGTCGAAGCGCACTGGAGTAATCCAAATAGCCTTGACGGATGAGTGTATTGATCTTGTTTTCAATACGTAAAACTTCATTCTCATCAGGTAACATTCTTTTTCTTTTTTCAAGGTCTGCAACTTCGTCGTTTCTCATAACCAAAATATTCTTTGCTTCCTGCTCAACCACTATAGAGATAAGTGCAGGGTCGATATTTTTCATGTTATCCATTAAGTAAGCGACTTCGTCAAGCGGTGGTATTAATCCTTCTTTTTCCGCTGTCCCTGTTTTAGCTGCAACTGTTACTGGAAACTCTTTAAATATTCTAGCTGTACCAGAGTCTTCTTGTGTTGCTCTTAACATACCAATACGTAGATGGTTGAGAGCATCATCAACAACTTTACCTTCATTCATACCCTCATTGGTTATACCAACATTTTTCTCATTTAAAACATCACCCACTGATTTTACCAGTGACAACTCATATAGATAACCATCATTAGCAAGAGTGGCTATAAATCTTGCCATTTGAAGCGGTGTATACTGGTGTGCCCCTTGTCCAATCGATAGGTTTAACGTATCCCCTTCAAACCATTCCATCTGGTTGAAGTAATCGTATTTGATTATATCTGCAAGGCCCTCAGCAATTTCATACTCCTTAACACCAAGGTCTCGAATTCTTTTTATAATCGAACCCCTTGAAGGATTGACTTCTGACCATGATATGATTGTATCTATGATGACCTTTTTTTCTTCGTCTGTATCAATGTATTCCGCAGGGAAGTAATTTGCCATAACTTTATTCAGTCGTCTGCTTAGTGCATTTTCTAGCTGTCTCTTTTTCTTGTCCGGATCTGGAATACCTGGGTTGTTCTCATAAATTTCAACACCGCTTGGTTCGTCCAGGCCAAACTTCTTTGAATGTTCAAGGAGGAGCTGGGTATTCATTTCAAACTCTAGGGGTTTGTCTTTAGCCCAGTCATATCCTGTTGATACGTCAAAGAAATAGTAGTTACAAGACACTTCAATGGCCTTATATAAATCTGTAAGTCCATGTTTGGCTCTATAACCATTCCAGTACCAGCATCCAAAACTATTTGCTCCAATTTGAATAAAGCCGTCTGCATATAATTTTTTAGTTGGATCAAGACCTTCTAACATGGCAGCAAATCCAGTAACCATTTTATACGTCGAACCTGGCTGAACCGCAGTTAATGCAGCCAAATTATATAAGGGCCGTGGTGCCAGTGGATTTCTAGAATTCTCAGGCTGTAGTTTAGCCCAGTCATTGGCACTAATCCCTGTTGCAAAAAGATTCACATCATAGTCTGGGTAGCTGGCTATTGAAAGGACTTCACCATTTCTAACATCTACCACAACAATTGCACCTGTTTGAGCATTGGGGAATGATTCCTTGTACTTATAATCGCCCCACTTACTTTCGTATAATCCGCCCTCTTGTATTTTTCCCAGGCCATATGCCATAAACTCTTCGACTTTCTTTTGAAGGTTAATGTCTATGGTCAGCTGTATATCTTCTCCTGAAAGTGTTTCTTTCGGTTTTTTATCATCTTCAAGCCATAAGAGCTCTGATGACGGAACTTCTCTAACAAGTTTTCCAAGTGCATCTACTTCAATGTATTTCCAACCATCTTCACCATTTAGGTCAAGTTCGTAACGGCCTTCAATTCCAAGTTTACCAATGAGCTGATTTCTATTGTATCCGTTGTCGATTATGTACTTATCAATCTCATCTTGCTGTGATATTTTCCCCATGTAACCTAAGACATGGGCTGCTGAACTCCCGTTTGGATAAAAACGTTTTGGATCAATATCTACACTTACACCAGGTAAATCCATAGACATTTCACTAATAAGTACAGCTATTTCCTCATCAATGTTTTTGGCTACATTGATAGGTACATATTTTCTGTAACCCAAAACTTTGAAATCATGTTTTAGGGTTAATATTTTGTAAGCATCTTCATCAGTGTAGTCACTAGAAATGCCAAATTCTCTTCTTTTACGAATTTCCTTAAATGCCTCTTCTGCGGAAATATCGTATCCTAACCCGTACAAATCTAGGAATCTCTCTTTATCAATTTCAGAGTAGAACTTCATCTTTGTACGTGAGAATGGGAGGTATACCCCTTTAAGCTGCAATATTTTTTGTGCTTCTTTGTCCGTTAATACTACAGATACTTGTTCCCGTTTTCGCATTTCATCAAATAAGAGTTCAGCATCTGTGTATCCTTCGTAATCATTTGATTCTAACCAAGTTTCAATATTTTTATCATAGGAGAATGCGTATTCTCCATTTTCCACTCGGATAGGGAACTCTATATGGTTCTGATCATTATTGTCCAAAATATCAATCAGACGAATGGCAACATCATTTAATTCACGTGATGAAAGTGTACTACCACTGACATTGATCGTGAAACTTGGCAGGTTCCCCGCAAGCAGCACACCATTTCTATCTACAATTTCACCCCTTTTAGCGACAACAGAGATCTGTTTCAGTCTTTTATTCACTGACAGTTCCCTATATGATTCACCATTGGTAATGGTTAAGACGGCAAGTCTTACCACCATTACTATAAAAATGAGCGAAAAGATTATCATGGTTTGAATACGTCTGTCTTTTAACTTTTTAAGTATTTCCATGTATGCCTCTTTCGTTATCTTAGGCCATATCCATATACACGCTTCAGGACATTTCCATACAAGAACACACTGATAATTCCATTAAGTATAGTTTCTAGAACAAGTACATTGGTAATAATATTTTGATCTATATTTGCTCTGAACAAATACATGAAACTCAGCCAAATAATATGGTAAGCAAGTGTTGAAACACCTGTTATAACCAGTGGTGTCAGGAAGTTATCTTTAAACAGGGATTCTTCAAATGACCCGATTATCCAAGCTAGAATGACATAAATCAGTAAATTGATACTCAGTACCTTACTTAAAAACAAGTCCTGGAATACACCAGCAAACAAGGCCATGTACAAGCCTTCATTTCTTCCATATAAAGCACCAAACACAACAACAAGAATTAAAGAGGTGTTTGGCAACACCCCGTTGATCCTAAAAAATTGCAACCAAGTGGACTGAAATATGAAGTTTATGAGCGCAATCAGAAATATGTAACGCGTTTTCATATGTTCACCTTATTCTTCGACAATGCTTTTTGCTGGTACCACAAGCACTTTGTTTATTCTCTTAAAATTAACTGAAGGTTCAACAATGACCTCTTTTAGCAAATCATTCTGGTCAATGATGACTTCTTTAATTTCACCGATTAAGATCCCTTTAGGGTAAAGCCCTACACCTGATGTCATTATTTTGTCTCCAACAACAACTTCAGCTTGCGGATCAAACAATTGGCCTTTTATTACAGAGTCAACACTTCCGGTTATTAAACCATCAAAGTCTTTGTCTACTCTTCTCATTTCAAATCCGATAGAACTATTGTTATCAATAATCGATATAACTTTAGCCCAGTTATCTCCAGCTTCATAAACCAAACCAATGAGGCCATCTCCGTTCATCACGGTTGAGTTTTTGGTAACACCATCAGATATTCCTGCATCAATCAAAAACATATTGTACCAATTGCCTGTGTCCTTTGCGATTACGCTACTTGACACATAATTGGTTATACGCATTCTATTCACATAGTTTAACGACTCCTTGAGTTCTCTTAATTCAGCTAACTCTTTACTGTCTAGAGTATATTCCATGAGTTCAGTTTTAAGACTCTCATTTTCAGCCTTTAATGAGTCGTTTTCATCCTTGATATTCCAAACCTCTAATACAGGTGTCACACGTTCAGACATAAAATTACCCGCACCAGAAAACATGCTGTTAATTGGTGTGATAATGTTGCCAGTAATTTTTTCAACATATGTAATATTCGAACGACCACCCATTGTAATTCCCATGATGACAAGTAACAGAATCCCCAGAAGTACGATGAGCCATTTTTTCCATCTGCCGTCGTAATTCATGGTTTCCTCCGGTCCTTATCCGATTCTCTTAGGAGAAATAAATACACTTTTTAATAAATCATAGTTTTCAAGGGCAATTCCAGTACCGTGTGCAACACAATCCAGTGGTTCTTCTGCAATTTTAACAGGCATACCTGTCTCTTTATTAATCAAAATATCTAAACCGTCTAGAAGCGCACCACCACCTGTAATCACAATTCCTTGCATCATAATATCTGAAGCCAGTTCTGGTGGTGTCTTTTCGAGTGTAAATTTAATACCTTCAATAATAGAGTTTATAGGTTCTGCAAGTGCGCCTAAAATTTCACCTGAACGTACAGATTGGGTTTTAGGAAGACCTGTCAAAAGGTTACGCCCTGTAATTTGTAATGTTTTTTCAGCTTTATGTGGCCATGCTGACCCTATGTTAATCTTAATTTCCTCGGCCGTTCTTTCGCCGATTGTTAAGCTGTATTCTTTTCTTATATGGTGAATAATAGCTTCGTCCATTTCGTCACCACCAACACGAATTGATCTTGCAACGACGATACCCCCAAGCGAGATCACTGCAATTTCAGTTGTACCACCACCAACATCTACAACCATGCTGCCTGTTGCTTCTGCTACTGGAAGACCTGCGCCAATTGCTGCTGCCATTGGTTCTTCTATTAATAGGGCATCTTTTGCACCTGCTGATAGAGCCGCTTCAATGACTGCACGCTTTTCAACTTCTGTTACTCCAGAAGGAACACCAACTACAACGCGTGGTGCGAAGAAAATTGAGCGTTTAGGATATGCTTGCTGGAAAAAGTGTTTCATCATTTTTTGAGTAATTTCAAAATCAGCAATAACACCATCTCTAAGTGGTCGAATTGCGATCACATTTCCTGGTGTACGACCAATCATTCTTTTTGCCTCAAGACCAACAGCTAAAACTTCACCTGAATCTTGTTGAATTGCAACTACAGATGGTTCTCTTACAACAATACCTTTTGATTTTATATTAACCAGTGTATTGGCTGTTCCCAGGTCAATACCCATATCCTTAGTAAACCATTTCATAAAACTCACGTTTTCCCCTTTCGGTTATCACATGTCACCGTGTGCCTTTAGGCTATACCACCTCTGCCCACCAATAATGACATGATCTAATACTTTAATGCCGAGAATAAGCCCACTCTCTGACAATCTACTTGTTATCTCAATATCCTCTCTAGAGGGTTCAGGATTTCCAGAAGGATGATTATGTACTAAAATAATTGCTGCTGCACTACGCTTAATTGCACGTGCATATACTTCGCGTGGATGCACTATCGATGCATTCAAACTTCCTATTGATATCACTTCATGTGCTGTGACTTCGTTTTTTGTATTTAGAAAACATACACGAAATTCCTCACGCTTTAAATGTTTCATTTGCGGTATAAATACGTTTGCTATGTCCTCTGGCGATTTTATCTTTGGTCTCTCTTTGAATCCACTTGAATTTACACGTTTTCCCAACTCAACTGCCGCGAGTATCTGACAAGCTTTTGAAGGCCCTATGCCTGATATCTCCATAAGTTGTTCTTGTGTACAATCAGATAAAAACTCCACCCCTGATATTGGATCTAGACATAATACTCTACTGGCCAAATCCAGTGCGGACAAATTACCTGTTCCCGTTTGAATGAGTACTGCAAGTAATTCAGTATTTGTTAGTGTATTTGCACCTTGTCCAAGCAAGCGTTCCCTAGGTTTTTCTTCAGTGGGAAGGTCTCGCATTAAAACACTTTTTTCTATTGTCATGGTTTCACCTCAAGAATAATCTTTAGACGAACCGCATATCAAAATGTTTCTCTAGAAGATCCTCTAGTTTACTTACCGGTAACCCAACAACATTAAAATAGTCCCCTTTAATCCATTCGACCAAGGTCATACCTTTGCCCTGAATTGCATATGCACCTGCTTTTCCAAAAACTTCACCAGAATCCACATAGTTTGCTATTTTTTCTGGGTTAAGGTTTTTAAATTTAACATCCGTACATTCAAAATCGACTATTTTATTGTTTGTTCCAGCTTCGATGATTGCTATACCTGTATATACTTGATGAAGTGAGCCACTTAAAGACTGTAGCATTTCAGTTGCATCTTCAGCGTTTACTGGCTTCCCCATAACTTTTTCTTTAAATACGATTGTGTCAGCTGCAATAATGATTGTGCCTTCTTCATATTTATTTGCAACATCTAGACCTTTTTGTAGTGCTAGGCCCATGGCAATTTGCTCTGGTGTTTCATGTTCACGCACAACCTCATCGATTGAGCTTGCGTCTACAATAAACTCTGCCCCAACAATTGAAAGTAATTCCTTTCGTCTAGGCGAATTTGAAGCTAGAACAATTCTTGTCATAATGCCTCCTATAACTTTCTAAATATCAAAAGTGATATGATCAGCCCAAGAATCGCAGCCAAGTTTATTTGCATTGTGAAACCCAAAACAAGTCTTATTACACTTAAATCAATCGTTACAGGATCAAAGCCAATGGACCTGCCATAAGATAAAACAGGCACAGTTTCCTTAAAAACATCCCCTATAATACCTCCAATGACCAGTCCCACAAGCATGACAAGTAAAAAACTAAATGAATGACTAGCTTTACGCATGCGGTCCTCCTTCTGTGTTGATTATACCATTTATTTACAATTTTCTTCAAGCTGACTTTCTCTTAAATAACTCAAAAGAATCCCTAAAAATCGTCAGACAGTCTCATGTTTTAGTTTAGCATGGGGTAACTGCTTATACAAGTTTAAATCGGGTTACAAAATAGTCATTTCAACGCAATAAGTAATAATTAGAACGAATTTCCGAATGTAAAAACTCAGTAACACTATTGTAATTTTATGTTAATATATTATTTTTGGGAAAATGATACAATATTTATTGTTATTGGAATTCAATTTGCTAACCGGTAAGCGAATTGAATGTAATTATATTTATAGAAATTACTAAATAGGAAGGGAAATCTAACCAAAATAAAAAGGAGCTGAATCTATCAGCTCCCTAATTTTACATAATTTATTTTCACTTAACTCTTACTTCATTTCAATGGCATCTTTAGGACACTTCTTAACACATGCGCTACAGCCAATACACTTCTCAGGATCAACAGTGTGAACGTTCTTCACTTCACCTTCAATAGCGTCTACTGGACAAACACGTTTACAAAGTGTACAGCCAATACATTTCTCATCAATGATTTCAGCAGTCTTTCTTGCTTCAAAATCTGCCCAGATAGCCTTTGTAGGGCATTTCTCAGCACAAATCATACATTCTGTACATTTGTCATAATCTATCTTAGCAACAAGATTTTCTACGTGTACAGCGTCGAATGGACAACTTCTCTCACAGATACCACAAGCGATACAAGCAACACCACAATTTTTCTTAACATGGCCGCCACGCTCTTGGTTATTACAATCTACAACGACAAGCTGCGAATAAGGAACAAGACCAATTACGTCTTTAGGACAGGCAGTAATACATTTATTACACGCTGTACATTTTTCTTCATCAACAACAGCAACACCTTTATCATTTACATGAATAGCATCAAATGGACAAACGCGTTCACATGTTCCAAGACCCATACATCCGAAACCGCATGATTTAGGCCCACCTGCAAGCTGTGAAGCTGCAAGACAATCCTGAACGCCATTGTAGTCGTACTTGTCTTGACACTTGTCTGATGTTCCATTACATAGAACACGAGCAATCATTTTAACATCATCAGATGCTTCCATACCCATGATTCCAGCAATTGCTGCAGTACAATCAGGACCGCCAACTGGACAACCATTAATTGGAGCAACACCTTCAACAACTGCATTTGCAAATCCACCACAACCAGGGTAACCACAGCCACCACAGTTTGCTCCAGGAAGTGCATCTAAAATCTGTACCGCTCTGGCGTCTACTTCAACAGCAAATTTCTGAGAAGCAAATGCTAGGCCTGCACCAAACAGAAGACCTAGGCCTCCAAGGCTGGCGCCGGACCATAGAATACTATTAAAATCCATATCCATCACCCTCCTAAACTAGACCCGAGAAACCAAGGAAAGCAATTGCCATAAGACTTGCAGTCACAAGTGCAATCGGGAATCCTTCAAATGGTGTCGGTACATCTGAAATAACCAGTTTCTCACGGATACCAGCGAATAGAACGATCGCTAGTGAGAAACCAACTGCTGCTGCAATCGAGTGAACGATTGTTTGAATAAGATTAAAATCGTACTGAATGTTTAGTAGTGCAAGACCCAGTACAGCACAGTTAGTTGTAATCAGTGGTAAGAATACACCAAGAGCTGAGTATAGTGTTGGACTGATCTTTTGAAGAACGATCTCAACAAACTGAACAAGAGACGCGATAACTAAGATAAACGCGATCGTCTTAAGGAATTCTAATTGTAGTGGCACTAGAAGTGCATGCCATACGAAATATGTGATGATACCAGCCAGCGTCATTACAAACGTTACGGCCATCCCCATACCAAAGGCTGTCTCTACTTGCTTGGATACACCAAGAAACGGACAAATCCCAAGGAAACGAGAAAGCACGAAGTTGTTTACGAGAATTGCACTGACTACGATAATCAGAATACTAGCATTTTCCATAATAGTGTGCCCCCTTCCTATGCGGCTTTTTCCACAGTAACTTTTTTAGCTTTACGCGCGCTGTATACATTGATACCAGCAAGAATAAGTCCCAGTGCAAGGAATGCACCTGGAGGTAATATCATGATAAGTGCAGGCTCGAATGCTTCACCAAACAGTGACATTCCGAATATTTCACCAGCACCAAACACTTCTCTTACTGCACCAAGTACTGTAAGAGCCAGTGTAAATCCAAGACCCATGCCAACACCATCAAGTGCTGAATCAAGGACACCATTCTTAAACGCAAATGCTTCGGCTCTACCAAGAATTACACAGTTTACAACAATCAGTGGGATAAATAACCCAAGAGAAGCAAACAGTGCTGGTACAAAGCCTTCCATAACCATACCTACGATTGTTACGAATGTTGCAATAACAACGATAAATGCAGGTATACGGATTTTACTTGGAATAAAATTACGCATCATAGAAATAACAACATTGGCAAGCACAAGAACTGCAGTCGTTGCAAGACCCATACCCATACCATTTTCAGCTGACGTCGTTACAGCTAGTGTAGGACACATACCAAGCATTTGGAAAAATACTGGGTTTTCTTTAAATAGTCCATTCGTTAAATTTTTAAGCTTCACTTCGTCACCCCCTAATTCGTTAGACTCTCAAAGATTTCGGATGCCATGTTTACACCAACAGTGACTGCATCAGAAGTAATAGTTGCACCAGAGATAGCTAAGATTTGATTATCTACTGGGTTTGCTTTTACTACACTAATACCTGCAAGTGCATCCATACCATTGTATTGGTTGTAGAAATCAGGTAAAGCTGCTTTAGCACCTAGACCAGGTGTTTCTTGATGATTAGAACCCATACGTACGCCGCCAACTGAGCCGTCATTATTAATGCCCGTTGTGATCTCAATAGGTCCGCCGTAAGCACCAGGAGCTGTCTTAATTACATAGCCAACTACTGTGTCACCATCATAACCAACAAATACTTCTTTGATTTTGCCAAACTTCTCAGCTAAAGGAGCAAACTGAGCTTCATCAAGCTCTTTAAATATTTTTGCAGTAGGCAGTACTGCTTTTCTATCGTTCTCACTAGCCATTTCGCGTTGTTCTAGAATCTTGTCGATTGTAACACCGTTTGTATATGCTAAAAGTGTTGCTGAAACTGCGCAAATAAGAAGTAGAATAAAACCAAGTTTTACAATTTCTTTAACATCAATTTTCATTATTTAGCACCTCCAAACACTCGAGGACTAGAATACTTTTCAATCAGTGGTGCAGCTACATTCATTAGAAGGATTGAGTAAGATACACCCTCTGGGTAACCACCATAGAATCGAATAACGGTTGTTAACAGACCACATCCAAATGCAAATATCATTTGACCTCTAGGGTTAATTGGTGATGATGCATAGTCTGTTGCCATAAAGAAGGCACCTAACATTAGACCACCAGCAAACATATGATAAAGGACAAGTGATGGATTAAAACCACCTAAAATGAATGTTAACACAGCAACTGTACCGATATAGATCGTTGGAATTCTCCAAGTAATTACCTTACGGTAGATCAAGTAAAGGCCACCTAAAATTAGTAAAATACCCGATACTTCACCAATACATCCTGCAACATTACCCATCATAACGTCAAATAGACCTGGTGCTTGGTATGAGCTTGAGCTCACAGCAGCCGTAACGTCAAATGCGTAGCTGTCTTTAAGCATTGCAAGTGGTGTTGCAGTAGAAACCGCATCAGCACCTACTGCTGGTAGACCAGGCTTTGTCCATGCAGTCATCCTTACAGGCCATGAAGCCATAAGCATTGCACGTGCAGCTAGGGCAGGGTTCATAAAGTTATGACCAAGACCACCAAAAGCTTGTTTAACAATTGCAATTGCAAATACACTACCGATGACAGGAATCCACCAAGGTGCAGATGCAGGAACGTTCATAGCAAGGAGTAGACCTGTTAGAGCAGCTGACCAATCAGCAACTGTTACAGGAACACCTCTCATTTTTTGAATGGCTGCTTCAGTAACCATTGCTGCGATAATTGCTATAGCAACAACCATAAAAGCATTCATTCCAAATTTATAAATACCGTACGCCGTAGCTGGCGTAAGTGCGATGACAACGTCTCTCATAATCGAGTTCACAGAGTCTTTAGACCTGATATGCGGAGATGACGATACCGTTAATCTTTGTTCCATCGTTTCAACCTCCTACTATTTCGATTTTCTACGTGCCGCAAGAACTTCACGCTTGCCTACTCTAATTGAGTGAAGCAGTGGACGTTTTGAAGGACATACAAATGAGCATGAACCACATTCAATACAGTCAAGTGCACTAGCTTTTTCAGCCATTTCATATAGGCCCTTTAAACAGTAAGCACTTAATGCCGCTGGTTGTAAGAATGCTGGACATATATCAACACATTTACCACATTTAATACAGTTCACAGCTTCAGGTAGTCTAGCCTCTTCTGGTGTGAACACCAAAATTCCTGAAGATGTTTTAGTAGAAGGAATATCAACTGTATGTGTAGCGATCCCCATCATTGGACCCCCAGAAATAATTTTTCCTGGCGTTCCCTTGAAGCCACCACACTGGTCAATAATTTCTGTAAGTTGCGTTCCTACTTTAATAAGTAAATTCTGAGGATCTTCAATTCCAGCCCCAGTTATCGTACAAATTCTTTCCACACTTGGCATTCCAAGCTTAATTGCATCTGAAACAGCTGCAGCAGTAGCTACATTGTTCACAACAGCACCTGCATCCATTGGCAGACCCCCTGAAGGAACTTCACGTTTCGTACATGCATAAATTAATTGCTTTTCTGCGCCCTGTGGGTATTTAGTATATAGACCAACAACTTCAATACCAGCTTCGTCTTTAGCAGCTTCTTTCATTGCTTCGATTGCATCTGGTTTGTTGTTCTCAATACCTATGTAACCTTTTTTTACTCCAACGGCTTTCATAATGGCTTTAAGACCAAAAACAATACGTTCTGGTTCTTCAAGCATTAATCTGTGATCGGCAGTTAGGTATGGCTCACATTCAGCACCATTCAGAATAACTGTATCAATTGTTTTCTCTGGTGGAGGCGACAATTTGACATGTGTTGGGAATCCTGCCCCACCCATGCCTACGATACCAGCATCTCTAATGATTCCGATGATTTCTTTAGGCTCTAGCTTTGCTAAATCCCCTTTTGGTTTTACAGACTCATGAAGCTCGTTTTTACCATCTGACTCAATTACAACACATAGCTCTTGTCCACCCAGTACGTCAATTTTTTTAACATCAATGACAGTACCAGATACACTACTATGAACTGGAGCACAGACGAAAGACGAAACCTCTCCGATCTCTTGACCCACTTTTACGTAATCCCCTTTTGCAACGGCAGGATCACATGGTGCGCCGATGTGCTGTCTTAATGGAATTCGAACGATTTTTGGCTCATTTGCACGTTTAATCGCTTTTTTTTCCGATGCCTTTTTGGCATGCGGCGGATGAATTCCACCTATAAAAGACAGTAGACCCATGATAGTTCACCCCTTTGAAATTTGAACAGTGACGTATCCACTTATATGAATACCTCTAACTCACAACACCCAATAAACTGGGTACACACAACATAATATTTACTCCGGTTAAACCGGTTTAAAATCCACTATGAACATTTTACATTTATGAACTATTCTTAATAAAACATCTGAACAAATCATGTAAATTCTATAAATTTCATTCAAATAACAAAGAAAATGTCACGGTAAATTCAATGAATGAACAACAATCTTCTCAAAAAAAATGTGCATAAAAATTATGCTCACAAGTAGTGAAGCCCGCTGTTGCAAACGTTTTTCTGTGTTAAGAATACTGTATACACAACTCAATTTTTTACATAGCACCTCTAATTATTTTACTACATATCGTGTGCAAGTCAATCACAAATTCTTGTGTAAGCATTGAAAAAACTTATGTAGAGACATTCAAAGTGTTAAATGTATAACAGACTTTTCAATTGTCGAAATCTTTGATAAATTCCTAACATTCTTATTGTACAGTTTTTTTAGGTAAATCAAAATAGGAAATCACAATTCAATGATGATTTTTTATACGTTGTTACTTTCTTTTACTCTTTCTATTAATTAAGGGATTACAAAAAATAATAAAGGTAATAATTCTCGTTCGAAAACTATCACCTTATATTAATAGAATGTTTTAATTTATCTGATTATAGTGTAAGATCTCCTGAATATAAGTCTCAAATAAGGCTGCTCTATTCGTTGCATTGTTAATATGTTGTCTAAGTTTTGATTCTATTTGAGTCAGCTGTTTATTATACTGTTGTACTGGTTGATCCAGGACTTTAGAATTTTGAATTGATTTCAGGGTAGACAAAAGATCCCTTACTTTGCCTAGATCACTTTCAAGAGTTGACGCTTCTACAATGTCATTTGCATTATATAATTCTGACATGTTTTTTAAATTACTTCTCACTCGATCTAAATATTGATCATTCAAGGATTTCAGAGTTTTTATCTCATCTGTATTTTCTTTAGAGTACTTTAAAGTATCTGGTGCAATCATCATACCTTTTACAAAAGCATCTGGGACAGAGTCCACGATACTTGTTTTTAGAGCGTCCACACCTTCTCTAGAAGCGCTGGCACCTATCATAACTTTATAATTGGTTCCTGTAAACACATAAGCTAGAAGACCTTCCTCTTTTAAAGACTCTACATGTTTATTGGCATTGCTAAGTGAAGAATAACTCCCTACCTGAAGGCTATAAAAATTAATACTTTCAAACTTGAATGATTCTGTCATGTTATCAGGTTGACTTGTATTCGTTGAAGAGGCTTGATCCTTCTTCTGTGTGTTGCTCTCAGAAACTACTTCTGGATTAGTTTCAGTCTTATTATCTGTTTTAACATCTGTCTTAACTTCTGTCTCAGTTTCTGTCTCAATTTCTATCTTAGTTTCCGGTTTCACTTCACCATTGTTCTCTAATTGGTTATTGTTACTTTCTGTATCATTAATTAACGATGTTTCATTCTTACTATTATCATCAAGTTGCGTTTGCTCAGGCATAACAGTCTTGGGGCCACTTCCTGACAAAAATACTTTCATCCCAAAATACCCTACACCTGCAAATATGAGTGGAAGAATAAGTATAATTATTAATCCCCTTAATTGCTTCTTTTCCATAATAAGATGCCTCCAACTTCGTTAAATGTCTTTTTCTGTCTATGACTGTGCACATTATAACATATTTAGCTTTATGAAGTTTTCTCAGAACGATTACTTTATATATGCATGAAATGGTATAATAGTAGGTAAATAGACATTATATAACAAGTGAATACAGTTTTTGAAAGGTTGACAATATGAGACTAGTTCCTATCGGTTGCGTTGTCGAGGGCACCTCCATTGCTAAGGACATTATGAACTCAAAAGGTACTGTTCTATTAAAACGTGGTGTTCTTCTAAACGACTCCCTTATAAATAGAGTTGAAGAAAACAATGTACTCTCTGTTTACATTGATGATGAATACAGTGATCAAGAGATCAATGACATAATTAAACCAGAAGTTCGCCAAAAAACAGTCCTTGCCATCAAAGAGACTTTTGAAAATATTGAGCGATCAAATTTACGAGCAAAAAGTGATGACTTAAGTCTAAGAAAAAAACTCCTTGTAACAGGTATGGAAAAGTACATGGATAACCTGAAACATATGTCCAAGTATATCGTTGATGAAATGACCTCAAATAGAAACATTATGATTAATCTGGTGGATATAAAAAATATTGATACTTATACCTATCAGCATTCATTAAACACAGCTATACTCTCTTTAATTTTAGGTATTGAACTCAAGCTTAGAAAAGATGACTTATTCCCTCTGTTTTTTGGCGCACTCATGCATGATATTGGCAAAGCTTTTCTGCCTAAGTCTGTGGCCAATAAACGTGGTACTTATAGTGAAGAAGAGATGGAAAAGATTCGAGAACACACACAACTGGGTTATGATTATTTAAAAGAGCATTATGGTATTAACAGTGCTTCTAAAATTGTATCACTTCAACACCATGAAAGATATGATGGCACTGGGTATCCAAAAGGTATGTCTGGCGAATATATCCATAGGTTCTCTAGAATCGTTGCGATTGCAGACTGCTACGATGCTATGACCTCTGATACTCCTAACTCAAAGGCTTTGCCACCAAACGAGGCCATAGAGTATATTATGGGTTCAGCAGGAACACATTTCGATTTTGAAATGGCACAAGTATTTTCTAGAAAAGTTATTCCATACCCTGAAGGTACACTGGTGAACTTAAGCACTGGACATGTGGCAGTGGTTGAACTTGTTAACCCAAATTATCCACTCCGTCCAAGGGTTAAAATCCTACAAAAAGGTGTCAAAATTGAAGACTTAAAAATTATTAATTTGATGACTGAAAATTCGATTACAATAACAAGCATTCAATTTGAAGATCCTTTTAAGAAAAAAACTTAAACAAAAAACCAATAAAGCTTGTATCCCTAATTTTCTGGATACAAGCTTTTCCTATTTAGCCAATCTTGAAATTGTCGTCAGAATTTTATCTACATCAAAGGGTTTAACTATAAATCCCTTTGCACCTGACTTTACTGAGTCAATGACCATATTTTCCTGTCCCATTGCACTGACCATCAGGACCACTGCATTTGGAAACTCTTCTTTGATTTTCTTAACACCATCAATTCCATTACATTCTGGCATCGTTATATCCATAGTAACGAGATCTGGTAACAATTCTCTATATTTTTTTAAGGCAACATTTCCATTTTCAGCTTCACCAACCACATCATGGCCAGCGTTACGTAATATATCCCCTAACATTTTTCGCATAAACATCGCATCATCTACGATAAGTATTCGCTTTCCCATGTGTTTCCCTCCTAATTATCCCTAAAAATTATAACATGATATTCATTCACAAAGTTGGTCATATTCAAATCTTTAGGTTAATGTTCCAACTTTACTCAATTTATATCAATTTTAGTAAATGATTAACCTGCAAAATAACACTTGCTTGAAGAAAGTATACCCTGATAAAAGACAAATATTTATATTTATCTTTTCAAAAGCTATTGACACATGCTCTCGGCGCATGATATGATTCAAAAAACTAATCGAGGTGCATAAATATGAATTCTTCAGCCAATATAATTTTTGTACAACTTCATCATCATCATCATTATTCGCGAGTTTGTTAATCTGATTGATAATATTACATCAGATGCAAGCTCTAAGTGTCGTACTAAGAGCTTGCGTCTGATGGTTAAACCGGTAACGGTAAGCCGTATGGACGTTTGTCCATACGGCTTTTTTTATTATATTTTTTAGACAAACCTACTTATAAACTTAAATAATAGGATCAATATTAGGAGGAAACACATGCCAATATCATTTTCAATAGACGCTTTTAGAAGAATAGACGCAATTACCGAAATATTCAGAACTGAGTCTAAATTGTATGGTTATACATCTATCATCCCGGGGAGCATTACATCCTACAGTGACTTAATTGCATTTTATCCTAAGGCAATTTCACGAAGTGTTAAATACACAGGGCCAGATGGAAACATTTATACAGTAAAATCTGACCCAACCCATTTTGTTACACAACTTGCATCTCAAAATAAAAGAACCGGTCAGATTTCACAAAAATATGCTTATTCAACCAGTAAGCTAAACTGGAAAACCAATAGTGGTAACACAGTTGAGAGTCTACAGTGTGGTCTCGAAATATACGATTCTTACACTGTACAAAGCGAAGCAGAAACAATCCGAGTTGCATGTGGTGTCCTCAAAAAAAGCGGCATAGGTAAAATTGTCATCGACCTGGGCAATACAATGTTTACTGAGATACTACTAAAGTCTAGCAATCTCTCACCTTCTAAGGAGTCAAAAATAAGGTCACTTATTGATTCAAAGAATATGCCTGAGTTAGACGAACTGCTCAACTCAATAGATATCGATTCAGATTTGAAACTGGCTTTTAACGAGTTGCCCTTACTCTTTGGCAGTCCCAGTTCAACTATAGAAAAAGCACGACAGATAACGACTTCAACTTCACTAAAAGCAGCTCAAGAAGTCATTGACCGAGTCGAATCGCTCTATAAGATACTTCTTGATTATGGCATCGATGAAAGTTTAATCAAAATAGATTTCTCTTTTACAAACAACTATAGCTATTATACGAATACCATTTACAAAATCTACACAGCTGACAGCGGTCAAGTACTTGCTGCCGGTGGTAGATACGACAACGCATTTGAATATGGACTTAAGGCGTGCGGGATCGCACTTTACTTAAATGAAATCAACGAGGTGATTGAAATGAAACAACTTAAAAATTCAAACTTTTTCACTAAAGACTTCGCAATCTATTACACAAACAATAACCGCAAGGAAGCCTTCAAACTTTCTGACCTTCTGAGAGAAATGGGTTATGTAGTTACTGCAAACGAACAAGATCTACTAGGAAATACAGAATTTTCAGCAGATGCAGAGGAAATATTAAAAATTGATAAAAACCAACTTGAAATCATCAATCAGCGAATGAACACATTTAGTCGCTCAACATTTGAACAATTTATTAGAAAGGTGGAAGATCAATATGTCCCTAGCTCAATCCACTAATCCACTGAAAATAGCTGTAGCTAAAGGCCGTGTAGCCAAACAGACAATCAAGGCACTTGTTAATGCGGGTTATACTCTACCTGATGATCCAGGCAGAAGCCTTCGAATCTCTGATGAAAACAAGACCATTGATATGTTATTCGTTAAATCAGCAGATGTTCCCACATATGTAGAACTTGGTGTTGTAGACATTGGTATTGTAGGCAAAGATGTGATCGACGAAAAAACGTATCAAATATACGAGTTAATGGATCTTCAAATTGGAAAATGTGATCTATGTCTGGCAGCTTACAAAGATTTTGATTACAATAAGCTCCCTTTTCTAAAAATTGCATCAAAGTATCCAGTTCAGTCCTACGCCTTTATGAAAAGCAAAGGTATTGAAGGACAGGTCATTCCACTTGAAGGTTCTGTAGAACTTGGACCCATTGTCGGGCTTTCAGATTGCATCATAGATATTGTCGAAACTGGTAGAACACTTAAAGAAAATAATTTAGAAGTTATAGAAAGCATAAAACCTATTAGTTCACGGCTTATTGCGAATAAAATCAAATACAAAACGAATACCGCACCTATTCAAGAATTTATGAACACTCTTAAAAGACAGTTAGCTGTGGAGGCAAATCAATGAAAATATTAAACATTACTCAAAATGATTTCAGCAGAATCAAGAATGAACTTACACAAAATTTTCTTCCAGAAAAAAACGTGATTCGTACAGTTACAGATATCCTTGATGACGTTAGGCAAGGTGGCGACAAAGCTGTTATTAAGTACACTCAGAAATTTGATAAGTTCACACCAAACTCAACACGTGTGAGTGATGAAGAAATCAACAAGGCATTTAACAATGTTTCAGATAACTTTATTGAAATACTAAAAACATCAACACGAAACATCAAACGCTTCCACAACAATCAATTGCCGAGTGACTGGGAAATAACACCTCAAAAAGGACAGCGTATGGGTCAGGTTGTAAGAGCGCTCGGATCAGTTGCCCTTTATGTACCAGGCGGGAAAGCAGCGTATCCATCATCGGTCCTCATGAACGCTATTCCTGCACAGATTGCTGGTGTTAAAAGAATTGCCATCATCACCCCTGCTGGTCAAGATGGTCAGGTCAATGATGGTGTTTTAGCCGCAGCCAAGGTATTAGGAATTGATGAGATATACAAAATTGGTGGAGCCCAAGCAATTGCGGCTGTTTCAATGGGAACAGAAACTATCATGCCAGTCGATAAAATTGTTGGTCCTGGAAACGTCTATGTTGCAGAAGCCAAACGTCAGGTCTTTGGTCTCGTAGATATTGATATGATTGCTGGCCCAAGTGAAGTTCTTGTCATTGCAGATGCTTTTGCAAATCCCAAATGGATAGCAGCCGACCTGCTTGCACAAGGTGAACACGATGAACGCGCTGGCATGATCTTGGTAACTACATCAAAGAAGATTGCTGAAGAGGTTGCCAAAGAACTAGAACAACAAACACTTGAACTCAGTAGAAATGAGATTTTGAATGAAAGTTTAAAATACGCCAAGGCTTATGTTGTTTCAACAATAGATCAAGCACTAAAGCTTTCAAATCTTATTGCGCCTGAACATTTAGAGCTCCAAGTTCAAAATCCAGAATCCTATATGGATCAAGTAGAAAATGCGGGTTCTGTTTTTCTAGGTGCCTTCACACCAGAAACACTTGGGGACTATATGGCTGGGCCTAATCATACCCTTCCAACAAGCGGCGCAGCACGTTATGCTTCTCCACTTGGTGTTTATGATTTTATAAAGAGACCCAGTTATTTGTCTTTTACAGAATCTGCCCTTAACGAACTTTCAGAAGACTTACAATTGTTTGCCAACCTAGAAGGATTAACAGCACATGCAAATGCTGTGAAAGTGAGGTGCCAAAATGAATAATACAAGACTACATGCAAATGAAAACTGGTATAACCCAATGCCAGAAATCAAAGATGCCTTATTAGAGCGTTTGGCACAAATCAACCTTCAAATGTATCCGGATCCTGAATCAACAAAACTTAAAGCTATTCTGTCAGAGTATGTAGGCATTAAATCTGACCAACTGATTTGCACAAATGGATCCGATGAACTTATAAAAATAATATTCGAAAGTTTTACTAAATCAGGTGATGCAATTGTAATTCATAGCCCAACCTTCATTGAATATACTGTCATGTCTGATCTAAGAGGATGTAAAACCTGTGCTGTTGAACCCAATACTGATTTAACACCAGATGTTGATCAAATTATTCAAACAGCGATTGATGAAAATGCAGCCATCACTTTTATCTGCAACCCCAACAACCCAACAGGCTATGTATTTAATTATAAGGATCTCACTAAAATTATTGAAAGTGTTCCTGGCATCGTGGTCGTTGATGAAGCTTATGTCGAGTTTTCTCAACTCAGCCTTATCGGAAAAAAGTACGACCAAGATAAAGTTATTATTATGCGCACCTTATCTAAAGCATTTGGTGCAGCGGCAATAAGGGTTGGATACGGTGTTGCTAAACCTGAACTTATTCAGAAAATGAATTTAGCTAAAATGCCTTATAACCTCTCTACCATTGCACAAGAATCTGCTGTTGTCTTGCTTGAGAATCAAGACAAACTTACAACAGTTGTTAAGAACATTCGCCATGAAAGAATGCGTGCCTATGGTGCATTACTTGAAATTCAAGAAACAGAAAAAAACTTTGAGGTTTTCCCTTCTTATGGTAACTACCTTTTACTCAGATCCGATAGAGCAAAGAAGATATACAATGCGCTTGAAAAAGCAGGTTATATGGTTAGAATATTTGAACACGATCCAAACCTAGAGAACTGTTTAAGATTTTCAATTACTCAGAATAAGACCAATACAGATGTGCTTAACATCATCAGGAGGGTTGTGAAAAATGGCTGAATTAAACAGAGACAGGATAGCATCCATAAAGAGAAAAACAAAAGAGACCAATATCGAGGTACAAGTCAACCTAGACGGAAGTGGACAATTTGATATAATCACTGGCATTGGTTTCTTTGATCATATGTTAGAACAGCTTTCCAAACACAGCGGGATTGACATTACCCTAAAATGTGATGGCGATTTACATATAGATTGTCACCATACAGTTGAAGACATTGGTATTGCCCTTGGCGAATGTTTCTCAAAAGCACTGGCTGACAAAAAAGGCATTGCCCGTTATGCAGACACCATTACACCTATGGATGAATGCCTAGTACTGGTGGCTCTCGATTTTAGTGGCAGAAGTTTTCTGAACTACAAATTGCCCCTGAAAACAGAGCGCCTTGGTACGTTAGAAACTGAATCAATTTACGAGTTCTTCAATGGCCTCTCGAGAGCATCAGGACTAACCCTCCATATTAAAGCTCTCGAAGACGGTAATACCCACCATATGCTCGAAGGTGCGTTTAAAGGATTGGCACGGGCCTTAAAACAGGCTGTTACTATAATTGATAAGTCTGATACAGCTCAAATCCCTTCAACCAAAGGCATGTTGTAGTTAAGCTATTACAGCATACACACTCTAGGAGGTCATTTTATGATTGCAATTATTGATTATGGCGTTGGAAACATTCAAAATGTTCGAAATGCCTTTGAAAGACTTGGAATAGATTCGATTGTTACATCAAACCCTAAAATTATTCTTTCAGCCAGCGGTGCTGTATTACCAGGTGTTGGTGCATTCAAAGACGCAATGGAAAGTTTGGTTAAGTCCGGACTTGATCAAATTGTACTTGAAAGATCCTATGCCAACAAACCCACACTGGGTATTTGTCTCGGCATGCAACTCATGTGTGAAATGAGTTATGAAGATGGCGAAACAAAAGGTTTAGGTATTTTTAAAGGCAAAATCCGTAAACTCGAAGTTCCTCTTAAGGTTCCCCACATGGGATGGAATCAGTTGGAAACAGTAAATGAGGATTTGCTTCTCAATCAGCTCGAAGATCCTGCTTATGCTTATTTCGTTCACTCATATTATCTCACAGATTATTGTAAAGAAGACGTTTTACAGGTTGCTGATTATGACATTAAGGTTCCTGCAACATTAAGAAAAGACAATATGTTCGGCATGCAATTTCACCCGGAAAAAAGTGGACGTGCTGGTGAGACTTTATTACAGAACTTCATAAAGGTAATGAAAACTCAGAATGACGCCTAAAGGATATTTAAGCTCAACCCAAACTAACTTCAATCAACATTCTAAATAGAAACAGCATAGGAGATAAACATGAACATATACCCTGCCATAGATATTAAGAACGGAAAGTGTGTACGCCTCTTTCAAGGTCAAGCTGACCAAGTAACCGAGTATGGTGACGATCCAGTACAAATGGCTCAAAAATGGATTAGCCAAGGTGCTAAAAGACTTCACCTCGTTGATCTTGATGGTGCTTTTACAGGTTCTGAATCTGCAAGAGCTGCCATTCTGGAAATTAGAAAAACAACCTCTATCCCACTTCAAGTCGGTGGTGGTATCCGTACCCTAGAAGACGTCAAAGTCTATTTGGATGCCGGTATCGACCGCGTTATTGTAGGGACGATTGCAATAAACAATCCCCTTCTTCTTAAAGAAATGATCGCATCATATGGAGAGAAAATTATTGTATCTGTAGATGCCAAAGATGGATATGTAACAACAGATGGATGGGTAAAAGCGTCTAAGACCACTGCGACTGACTTCTTCAAAGAGCTTAATCAGTTAAATGTGAGAACTGTGGTTTACACAGATATTGCACGTGATGGTGCCATGATTGGTCCTAATGTTGACGCACTTGGTAAAGCCTCACAGGTGTTTAAGGGTGTTGTCATTGCATCTGGAGGTGTTTCAAGTGAAACCGATCTTGAAAACCTTAAAGAGGTTGGAATCAACGATGCAATTGTTGGTAAAGCGCTTTACGAAGGTTCATTTGATCTGAAAAATATGGAAGAAAAATATAGAAAAGAAGGTGTCTAAAATGTTATGTAAAAGAATAATTCCATGCCTTGATGTAAAAGATGGGCTTGTTGTTAAAGGCACTCGATTTAAGTCCATAAAGCAAGTTGAAGACCCTGTGTTTCTCGCTGAAAAATATGCCAAACAAGGTGCTGACGAACTTGTTTTTTATGATATTACAGCTACGCACGAAAACAGAGGTATATTTTTAGATATCATCCGTGATGTTGCTAAAGCTATCAATATCCCTTTTATGATTGGTGGAGGTATACGTAAAATTGAAGACTTCACAGCTGTATTAGGCGCTGGAGCTGACAAGGTTTCTATCAACTCTGCTGCTGTTGCCGATCCCGATTTAATCAGACGTGCCGCTCTAAAGTTTGGATCACAATGTGTGGTCTTATCTATGGATGTAAAACGCATGGATGATGGTTGGAAAATAGTGACCCATGGTGGAAGAAACAATACAGGACTCGATGCGGTTGAATGGGCTATAAAAGGTACTGAGCTTGGTGCTGGCGAAATTGTTATCAACTCAATTGATGAAGATGGCGTTAAGAGTGGATATGATCTAGATATTATTGGCCAAATCTCAAAAGCAGTTAATGTTCCTATTATTGCTTCTGGTGGTGCTGGTATGAGAAAACACTTTGCACAAGCCTTTGATGCTGGAGCAGATGGTGCACTTGCAGCTTCTGTGTTCCACTATGGTGAGATCGATATTCCTGAACTAAAAGATTATTTGACGCTTAAAAACATCCCGATGAGAACATAATGTTGGTAGATCAACAAGACGAAATGAGGCAATCATGAAAACTATAAGAGAAACACTCACAAACACAATTAAATGGGATCAAGATGGACTCATTCCAGCAGTAATCCAAGATGTGAACACCTCACAAGTATTAATGCTAGGATACATGAATGAAACATCATTAACTCAAACTCTAGACACAAACAAAGTTACGTTTTATTCCAGAAGCCGTCAAAAACTCTGGATGAAAGGAGAAACTTCAGGAAACACACTGACTTTAGAGGAAATCTCAATTGATTGTGACGCAGACACCTTGCTGATCAAAGCAACTCCGGCTGGTCCAACATGCCACACAGGAGAGATCTCTTGTTTTAGTAAAAACATTCAAACAAACAATGCGTCCGGTGCTGTTACTGAAAAGGCTTCATCATCTAAACAGTCCCTTGAAGCTTTAATGGAAACCATAAAAGACAGAAAAGAAAACCCACGTAAGGGTTCTTATACAAATTACTTGATCGATAATGGCCTAGGCAAAATTCTAAAGAAAATTGGCGAAGAGTCCTCAGAAATAATTATCGCCTCTTTATCCGAAGACAAAGAGGCGCTTGTTGGTGAGATTGGTGATCTTTTGTATCACCTGTCGGTTCTTATGGCTGAAAAAGAAATTAACTGGTCAGAAATTCTTGAATTGCTTGACGTTCGTTCTTCTTCATAATAACTGCCAAAACAAACCACGATATGAAACTGTAACTCATTAGAGAAACAACCCAGCCACCGATATCATTAATTGCTGGCGCTGAAAAAATTAAAAATCTAAGTAGAGTCAGTCCTAGAACTATTCCTAGAAAAATCAATCGTAACTGCATCTTATTCACAACCGATACAGGCATACGTGTTCTTTTAGGTCTCAATAAAACATAGATGAAAAGCAACATCAAACCCAACAATGAACTGGTGTGTTGGATCCACTTATAAATCGGTAAATTTAATATACTGATACTGACCTGGGTTTTAAGAACAGGAAACATTTGAACAAACAAACCCGTGTTATGTGTAAAGCTGTCCCAGCCCAAGTGTGTCAACATGCCAATTAGGGTCCAAAATATAAAGTTCAACCATTCTGCTATGGCGTATGTTTTTACATTACGACCAAACCTTGGCCACTTGATTGCAATAAACTCGGGAAGCAGCTGAATTAAACAGTCTTCCAGTAAATTCATATATATGATTGCTAACCCGATGCACAGTGGCAGGTTTAATAAAAACATGCCTAGTATTGAATGTCCACCTAATGAATCAGGTTTAAATCTTAAAAAATACTCAAAATCTGGGGCCATTGATCCCAGTATGAGTCCAAATACACTAATTGCACGCATGCGTTTAACAAATGGTAAAGTCACAACTGCATGTGCTGGAGTAAATGGCATAAAAATCACCTCAAGTCATATTATATTCTTGACCTGAGGTGATTTCAATATGATCTTGGTTACATTTTTGTCTTATTTATAATCAAAATTATCTTATTTAGCCGGAACTTGTAGAGCCATTCCAACTTGAATGTTGCCTGCACTTGACAAACCATTCATCTCAGCTAAATTTTCCCAAGTTGTGTTATGCTCTTTTGCGATTTTCCATAAGACATCACCAGACTGAACAATATAAGTCATCTGATTTTGATTACGAGTCATTGCTTTTGCATCTAATAAAACTTCCAACTCATCTACCAATTCACCAAAATACTTGAGAATAGAATCAACGGGTTCTGAGCTGTTCATATCTACACCTGTCGCTCTTAACACGCTAATTGGATCATCAGAACCACCTGCTGCTAAGAATGTTAAATACTCTTCAACTGCGTTTTCTTCGCCTGCAGTAATCCGATTAACGATTGAATATCCTGCTGACATGGATGTGGCGTATTTATAAACATAAAAATTCATGTAAAAGTGCGGAATTCTGGACCAGCCATACTTTTGATAGTCAAGTGTTGCGTAGGAAGGACCAAAGTATTTCACCAGTAGTTCCATCCACAGATCGTTAAGTACGTCTGGAGACATTGCTTCGCCCGCTTCCACCATTTCATGTGCCCTTTTTTCAAACTCTGAGAACATAACTTGAACAAATACTGTGCCTCTAATGTTGTCTATTTGTTTGTTCACAAGATAGAGCTTCTCTTCATCATTTTTAGCATTTTTAATCAGGTGGTCCATAACGAGCATTTCATTTACTGTCGACGCAACTTCAGCAGTAAAGATTGGGTAGTCAGCCATTGCATAAGGTTGTTTTTCATCTGACAACTTCGAGTTTAGTGCATGTCCCATTTCATGCGCAAGGGTTAGCGCACTATTCAAGGTGTCATCATAATTCATAAGAATAAATGGATGTGTGTCATAGGTCCCCCACTGGTATCCACCAGTATATTTATTCTCATCTTCGTATGCGTCAACCCATTGATTGGCTATACCGTCATTAAAGTCTTTTACATACTTTTCACCTAATGGTTTCAATGCAGTCGCAATTAATGTTGTTGCTTCGTCATATGGAATTTCAAGTCTGTACTCATCAGTTAATGGTACGTATGCATCATAGTAGTATAAATTATCATACTTGAGCGCTTTCTTTCTAACTTCATAATACTTATGTAAGTACTCCAAGTTATCATTCACTGAAGTCACTAGGTTATCATAAACCGATTGAGGAATACCTTCTGCATTCAACGAAGCTGCAATAGAAGAATCAAAGCCTCTTGCTTTTGAGAAGAAAACATTCTTTTTTATTTCAGCCTCATACGTTGCTGCCAGCGTATTGTTTACTTTTTCATAGACACTGTATCTTAACTCTGCTGCTTCAGATCTATACTTTCTATCAACATCTTCTAATATTTGACTAAACAGACCAGGTGTCAATTCAATTTCATCACCCTTTTTATTGGTTATAAAAACCTTTTCTTTATCTGCGATTGTAACTTTATCAAAAACATTCTTCGCTGAACCCGCCATGTCAGATGCCAATGATAGGATCTTTTCTTCTTCTTTAGATAAGATATGTTCTTTTTGCTTGAGTAAATTTTGTAAATACATTTTATTGTTTTTAAGACGTTCGTCCTCCATAAATCCGAGAAGAACTTCTTCTTCTAATTCTAAAATTTCTGGTTCAACAAAGGATTGAGCCGCAACATACTTGCCATATAGCCCACCTGTTAATGATGACATTTCAACTGCCTCATTATTTGTTTGATCAAGATCAAGTGTAAGGTTGGCATATACATATGCTTTGAATAGTTTTCTAGAAGTCGCCTCATCTAAGGCAAACAACTCAGCCAATGATTCTACAGAGTTTAACTTACCTACAAATTTCTCGAATTGTGGAATCAAATCATTCTCTACGGTTTCAATGTCTTTCATAAAACCTTCTTTGGAATCATATATATCTGTTAGATCCCACTTGTACTTCTCATCTGCCTCTGACCTTGTTACCAGCTCATTGCCAGCAAAGGTAGCCGATTGGCCTATTATCAGCACGATCACCAATAATAAGGATACCAATGATGTTTTTCTTTTTCTTGTCTTTGATTTAAATATAAACATTTAAAACCCTCCTTTGGTAAATTTTCCCGTATACTTGATAATACCATGAAGATTCTTAATTTTCAATCAACGTGCCTATAGATTTCTAAATTTTTACATAAAGCACACATAAAAAAACTGCCTAATAATTAAGCAGTTTTGATTTATATCTATAAAATCCAATCCAATGGTTTAGATGAAACAATCGAGAGTAATCCCATTGCCATGATAAGAAAAATTGTATATGTTCTAAACTTCTCTTCATTGGTATTGTTTCCAAGCCCAACGCCTGAAGCCACACCAATGACCAATGCTGGAAACAAGATGGCAGATATTTTGAGAACTTCTCCGCCCAGTTGTCCATTAAAGTAAAAAACGCCTACTGTAATCACATTTAATATAAAGAAATAACTTGTTAAATTGGCTCTGAATTGAGATTTTTCGACACCTTCGTTTGCCATAAACAGGACAACAGGTGGTCCACTCATAGAAATGCTTCCATTTAAAACACCGCTCATAAAACCCGTAGTTAAAAATGAAATCAATTTATTCTTCATTTCAATCTTATAACCTTTAAACATGAATACACCTGAAATAAATATGACCAAACCAACGGTAAATTTCAGGATATTTGGATTACCTGATTTCAGCAAATTTGCACCAATCGGTGTTGCTAACATACCAGTCACCAAAATGACCCCAATAGCACTAAAATCAGGTTTTGATTTTAACTTAATGAGTATCATAAAGTTCATCAACATGCTAAATATAACCAGCATGGGTACCACTGTGCTTAGTGGCATAAACAGCCCAAGTAATGGTACAGCCAGTAATGAAAAACCAAAGCTTGTCATGCCTTGAACACAACTCGCAGAAAATATTACAATTAGTCCAAGAAATATGGTTAACGTCATTGCTACCCCCTAGTCTTTATTCTCGTTCATTCTAGCACATTTAGAGTGGCTAAACAATTATCCATATAACTGTGTTCTGATTATATATTCTTCATTAAGAGGTTTTCAGATACGCCTTCACGGTATAGTCCAGGTATACTCCCAACAAACTTATACCCAATACGTTCATAGAATGCACTTGCTCGGTAATTGAATTCTGCAACCGCTAAAAATGCTTTGGAACTAATTTCAGATGCATTGGCTTCAAAGGCTTCGATTAGAGACTGACCAATTCCTTGTCCACGCATATCTGTACGAACAAAATGTAGGTGAACATAAGGATGAATTCTAAATACACCACTTAGGTCAAACCATATGAATCCCACAGCTTTGCCTTCTACTAAAGCAACAAGAACCTTTTCGTTCTTTCTAGCATTCTCTAGTAAATTTTGAATTTCAACCGCGTCAGACTTAAAATACAGCTCTCCCATTGTTGAGTTTGCTGTCATATTTGCAATTTCAGGTATTTCATCAGCTGTCATATCTCGAATTATGATATTCAATCACAGTCACTCCTTTAGTTTTTTTTATTTTACATGTAATTATATGTTCAAGTCTTCATAAATATATACAAAAAAACCTGTCAATTTAATTGACAGGCCTCTAATTTCTATATTTATTATGTTTAAGATGCTGAATTTAACTGTAGTTTTTCTTTTAATTCAGTAATTACAGAATCGCCTATGTTATTTCTCCATTTTGTAGAAAGTATGTCTAACAACATCCTTGCTTCAACGGGATCCTTCTTTATATACAAATTCGATTCCAATAGATGGCGAATAATTTCTGGACTTTCATCATTTAGCTCATATGCTTTTTTAAATAGAATATATGCATATGAATAATGATTTTGATTAAAATGGTTTAAGCCTTTATTGTAGTATCTTTTGGCTTTATTCTCTTCTGATCTAAGATTAGAAAAAAACATGAATGCTGAAAAAGAACCCACTGTAACACCTACAACTGGTACCTTAATCAGAAGTAGTCCCAGTGTAATTCCACCAAACCATTTTACTCCTTGCAAATCTATTTTCATGTCCTTAAAATCAGTCGTAAACGCCATTCCTAATCCCCCAGTACAATTGGAAAAAAATCTCTTTTTACATACCAATCATAACACCACTTATAATAAGTTGCAAGTGGGACACAAAAAATTTATAAAAGATAAGGTTTTATTTTTTGAATCAAGCTTTTAATGTTCTCCTTATTACTTTCTTCTTGACTCATAGCTGCTTTTATTAACGCGTCAATTGTCTTCACTTTGGTATTCTGACATTGAATATCGAGGAGTTTTATAAGAAGAACCTGTTCGGCTTTACTTAACTGATTTTGCTCAGTTATGAATTGATAATTCATAACAATCCTACGTGCACGTTCTGGTTGACTCAAAGAATCAGGATGTATATACCCCAATATCTCTTCAAGCTCATTATCTTGATTTTCACCTTGATCTGCATTAGATAAGGACCTATAAGAACCAAACATTTTCATAAACACTTGTGATTTTTGTTCTGGCATATCTGGAACTATAAATGATATGTCTGGTCTTACAAGATCATCGCTTGCATAACCCATCTGCTCATCATTTAAATTAATAAATCTGAAAATGCTTATCTTATACTTACGTGCATAGTTCATAACACAACTGAGCTCAGTTTCATTCATGTTCAATGAGGCCGAGAGAATAAATGATTTACTTCTTTTATCTTTTGCTTGTCTGCTACTCATTTCTGAAATTAGCAAATACAATTTACTCAGATAATTTACATCAAAAAGTAAAAGAATAACATAAGGTATCCAGAGCATATGAATAACAGGTGAATTCTCTCCTAAAAAATACTGAACAATTGAATTGTCCGGTAAGGTCTTCACTGCCATTATGGTTATTGTGAGTAATAACAAATTCACAAATACTCTCAACTTACTTAATAATATAAGTGTCACTGGATTCAAAACAAACAGTTTCAACTTTTTATACCAACCTAAGATAAAAGGATACCTATGTATTAACAATATTTCTTGGCTGAGTTTATCAAATACGACATAGTTGGTTATAGGCTCTTTACCATGGTCTGATGCATTAAGTTCTGCTTCTTCATTCATATGCTGCTTTAGTGACTCTACAGTATCAAAGGAAATTATTTTTGATGCATTGACTTTTTTTAATGCCTTAGTCACAAAAGATTCACTCTCAGATAAAACAATTCTGTCTTTTGAGTAAATATCCACAAAAATAGACTCCTTATTTTTCCTATTAGTGAGTGCGACAATCGCTTCTAAATCTGTTTGAATATGCTGTATTGACAGCTCAAATTGGTCCATAACATGCCTCCATTATCTTTGTCATTATTCATATAATACTTACCTTTTATTGCCCCTACTTAAACTACTGTTCAAAAATACCAGTTTAGCCTATGTCCATATTGGGGTAGAAATTCAATAATTAAATTCTTCTTTTAAGGTTGGAGGTGCCCCATGCAGACCCTAGTTCAGATTAACGAAACACATATTTCTACGTATAGAGCCATTAGAAATTACATATACCACAATAGAAAATCACCTGATCTTTTAACAATTGGAAGCATGTGTGGTTTACACTCCGACAAAGAAGTATTGTCTGTGTTAAGAGACTTAAAAGCTCTGGGCTACTTATTATTCGATGGTCCCCAGGTGGGCAATATCTATTTAATTAACTAAAGAATAATTAAACTGTCCTCAATTGGCTTGCGATTATTTATAATTGCGCTTTAACAATAAAAAAGGATGTTTCTTAGATCGTGTGTCTAAGAAACATCCTTTTTTTTCCTATTTTAGTTCGACTCTGAAAGAGCGATGTTCGTTTTTATGGATGCCGATTATATCCTCAAGTTCAACATTTGATTTTAAGTGTTGGAGCAATTCACTTGAGTTATATTGTTTTTCAAACGAGTCATCTTTCAAAACAATGCAATTGCAGCCAGTGTCTAAGGCTTCTCTACAAATACCTCTTAAGTATATTCTGTTAAACTCATTTCTTGTAAAATCAATGTATTGATCATCCGTGACTCTTTGTAGTTGTATACCTGAGTCTTTTGACACAGCATCATAAACTCGCATACATTGTCTATTTCTCATGGTTTCAGCTAGAGACATTTCATCTCCTTCTGTAACTGCATTTAACAAAAGCTCTGGCCATTCATGATTTCCACTATGATTAAGCCTTAAATTGTGTCCAAGACTGTTTTCCTTGATGTCTGCTTTTACTTCTTTGATCATGAAGTCGCGTCTGATCGTATCAAGTTCTTTCTTGATCAGTGTCATAATTATCCCTCCAGATTTCATCACGTGTTATACCTCACATAAATTTATATCCAAAAGGCAACTCAACAAACACCATTTTCATAATTTATGTCTAAAGATTCACAATCAATTCATTCTCGCTCTATTAATTTTCACTTTTCTCAGGCCACCAACCATCAACAACTTGCCACAAGACTTTGTCTGAATCATTAAACTCATATTTTAGTATCATTGCACCATAAACGTGTCCATCTTCTACTGGTACATATACAAATTGAGGATCAAGAACCTTCGCTTCTTCAATAACAAAGAATGGCACACCTCCGAGAACCCCCTCAAATGGGATTAAATTACCAGCGTTTTTCAAGGTCTCTAGTAGGGCTTCAGAACTTGCTGGGTAGTCATATATCTCCCAAAACCAAAGTTCTTTATTTGGTGGTTGACTCAAATCTTTTTGTGTATCAAATTTCATTTTCAATTGTTTTAGTTCCGTATTCTGATTTTCAATGGTTTTCTGTAGTCCATTAATCTGATGACTAAGATCATTTAATTGTGCATTTTGAGAATTAAATACCATTGAAGGTAGACCTACAACTGCAGCCAGTAAAACTACACCTACTAGAATGAATAAACCCGGTTTAAGTTTACTGGTATTATTTGATTTTTCCATAGTCCACATCCTATATTGAGTCCACTGTGTATTCTATTAACTTTTTTGTCTGGTTAGTTAAATGATATTCAGAATCCACGCATTCGATTGTCCTTTTTCAAACACCGACGTCCGTAAATACGCCGCTATTTCATCTATACTGTCAGGGCAACTGTCGAATATCTTTTCAGCGACCATGTCAGCAAGAATGTAGTTATACATATACAGAGGTTCTGTATTTCCTATGTTCCTTAGAATATCATGATCAGACCCATCTATGTTCTCCAGTATTTTCTGATAGTGCGCCCTAAATAGATCATCCGGACTTGTATCTGAAAACCAAAGGTCTAATTCAAACTGAGCTTCAATACCAAAGCGAGTATACTGCAGACACCTAATTTCTTTCAGACACGCTTGAGCATCTTCGTTTAGAAGCTTTTCCATGAGCTTTTCAATAAGAACACCGGTCAACTCCTCATAGAAATGGGAATAGATTCTCGATAATCCTGAAGCTTGATCCAGCGCTTTAGCGATACCATGTCCTATCTGATGAAAAAATACGCTCATGTCAAAAAGGGTATCTACCCGATGAACATTAATCCATACTTCATCTAGACCAGCTTCAATTGCAATCCCCATTCGGCTCACATGATTTCGGTTTATGTTCAGCTTGTTTTTTACGTCTGGAAACATGTTCATCAATGAATCAATCAATTTAATATGGTTAAGTTCACAGTTGCAGGATATTTTTCTTAATCCTGAATACCAGTGTGTTAATGACAAGTCATATTTTTGTATTAAGTCTTTGGCTTCTTGAATTTGAACCTGCAATCTGGACTTAAGAAGATCTGAAAGTACTTGATACTCTATTTCCTCAAGTTGAAGCACCATGGATGCATATGAAGCATACCCAGAGTTAACAGCTTTTCTGTCTCTTAGTGCCATCAATAAAAGGTAATCTGTACTCATTTTTTCAACGTCTAACTCACTGTCGTTTATGTAATTTGACTTGTCTTTTAGATAGCTACTTAAGGCCACCACCTCAGGATGATAGTCCACCAGGGCATACTCGATAATGCGACTTTCTGTTTTTGAAAACGCATTCTTCCTAAGTTTTAGATTTTTCGCCAATATATGAAGTTGTCTTTCAATAGGTCCACATTCTCGTTTACTGTCTTCAACAATTTCATTCCAGTAACACTTGTTTAACTCATGGTGTAGATCCAGATAACCGAGCTCTAAAGACATTTCAGTCACTCCTCTCGAAATCTATCTATGGTATACCCTTTTATACTCTAAAACACGCTTCTAGGCAGTCACTCAATAAAAAAAGACTGCTCTTGAAACACATCAGATGTGTCAAATTCAGTCTTATACTAATCATTTTCATATAGGTCATCCAACAAATATTTGCACAGTTCGTGAATGGGTAATCCTTTATCCATACTCATTTTTCTTAAAGTACTATACGCTTCACCTTCGTCCATATCATACTTAGAAATAAAATGAAGTTTTGCGCGTTCAACATACTTTCTATTTTCAAGAGATTTTTCGAGTTTTGAGAGTTCTAATTGAAGTGTGTTAATTTTTCTAACACTCTTTAACGCAAACTCACTGGTTCTATAAACCTCTGCCAGAGATACAGGTCTTTTTAAATAGGCATAAACCTTCAGTCCTTGAAGGCCATTTAAAAACATGTCGTCTACATCCTTAACCATAAAGAGTATAGCGGCAGGTGTGACATTTTCAATACGCCTCGCATTTTCAAAACTCGATCTGCCCCATGCATCATAACTTGCTAGAACCAAATCAGGTTTGAACTTTATTATTCTCGACATACATTCCATTACATTTTGAGTGGCTTGAACCTGATACCCTTTGTTTCGAAACAGATTTTGTAATGTATATATTGTTTTTTGGTCTGAATCCACAATGAATATTTTTTTCATGTTCGCCTCCTCATTATATTCAATAATAAAGAAATGCCACCTACATGTCAAACGCTAGGGCATAGATTTTGCAATATTTTCATACGGGCGACCTAAAAAACGTTTTCCACTTATCCACCAGCATAATTCTGAATAATCATGCACGAATTTAGTGTAAAACATCATTACATGCATTTAATTAAAAAAGACGATTGCCACTTCCAGTTTTAATTAGAAAGGCAATCGTCTTTTAAATAATTTTTGTAAACATTCCTATATATTTTGACCTTCAATGCTCTTGTCAGCCATATTTTTCATAACGTTTAGGATCACTCGGTCTGTTGTAGCCATTCCTTCTGAAGCTACCCAGCCAAGATTTCTAATACTCTCTTCTACCTTGTCAGAGACAATACCATTTCGAGCTGGTACCACAACCCCATAACGTGCCATGTTAGACATTTGAACACCCGTATTTGCAGCAGTCGCAAGTTTTAAAGCACAGCTGTCTTTTGCACCGTCACAAATTAATCCAGAAAGATTTCCAATCATATTCTGTACAGTGTCATTTATTTCTTTATATGTGCCACCTTCAAGCCATGTAATAGCTGCACCAGACCCTGTCGCGGCTGATACTGCACAGCTACAAATTGCAGACAGTCTTCCAATGAAGTTTTTCATATAACAATTTAACAAATGACTAATAGCAAGCGCATGTACAAGTTTGTTATCATCAAGTGGTTTCATTTGAGTATATGCAGCAATTGGTAGAATTGCTGTTAAACCATTATTACCACTCCCATTTGAGCTCATTACAGGTTTCGTAATCCCTGACATTCTTGCATCTGATGCTGCTGCAGTTAACATCATTGCCTTATGTGCTAGATTGTTATCCATCACACCATCTTCAATTTGTCTCTTAACAGCATAACCAACGCCCATGCCTAAAGATTTTTCCATACCCGCTTTCGCGACCTCTAGATTCATTGCAATACCATCTTTTAGGAACAACAATTCTTCTGTGTTAATTCCTTCAATGCCTTGAATTAAATCTTTAATATCTAGATCGAAAAAGGCTTCATAAGGATCTTCTTTTACACCTTCAGACTTTTCTACTTCCAGTAATACCTTTTGGTCTTCTCTTAGATATACAAATGCATCATGATGTCCTCTTATAACAGCTTGTGCTTCTCTGCCAGACGCTTTCACCGTAACATCAACAAGAACCTTCTCATCAGTATTGGCTATAGACACGGTTATCAGGCCTTGGTTTAAATACGCTTTCGCCTTTTCTACAACTTCTTCATCCACGCTTGATAATATTTCTAATCCAAGCTCAGCATCTCCACCAGCTGCACCAATGGCAGAGGCCATATCCAGACCAACTTGGTCCGTTTGTGGAATCCCGACAGACAATCCATTTTTATAAAAGTTTGGTGATACCTTCACATCAATTATTTCTACAGTTTCCACTCCAAGTATTGCTCTCGCTTTAGCTGCTGCCAGTACTACAGACACTGGCTCAGTACATCCCATTGCTGGTCTTACTTCATTATTTAATATTTCTATCATCATCTTTTGAATTGGTTTCATTTTAAATCCATCCCTTCGCTATTATCTTGTAGATTAATAACGCAAGACCCATGCCAAGTTTATCTACTGCATTTCAGCCAATCTATTCTCAAAATGAGATTCGAATGGTAATCATCGCTATTATTATCTCCACCTGGTTTCACTCATATAACTGACTTTTCGTACGTATTCATTCAATATTTTAATAAAATAAGAGCAGTCTCAAAATGAGATTATTCTCATTTTGAGACTGCTCTTATACTTTAAATTTCAATTTCATATGACTTTAGTTTTCTATAGAGTGTTGCACGACTGAGACCAAGGGCTTTCACCGTTTTGTCTATGCCGACTTTATCTGTGCCAAATTTGGAGAGCGCCATTTTTATGGCGTTTTTTTCAAGCTCTTTAATAGGAAGAATTTCACTATCATATTGTATATCCTCCTGTATGATCCTTTTAAATCGTGTCGGCAGATCAGTTTGCTTAATGATCCCACTCTCACACATATTCACTGCGAACTCAACAGTGTTCTGTAACTCTCTAACATTGCCAGGCCAATGATATTTCTCAAATGTTTTTAAGACGCTATCATCTACCCGTACAACTGTTTTTTCAAGCATTTCACTACTTTTCTTCAAAAAAACATCGATTAACATTTCTAGATCGTCTTTTCTCTCTCGAAGAGAGGGAATTTGGATTGGGATGACATTAAGTCTATAGAACAAGTCTTCTCTAAATGCACCTTCTTCAACCAACTTCTCTAGATTTTTATTTGTTGCTGCGACAATTCGAACATCAATTGGCACAACAGATAATCCACCAATTCTTTCAACAGAACTTTCTTGTAAAACCCTAAGCAACTTGGCCTGTAAGTGAAGTGGCATGTCTCCGATTTCGTCTAAAAAGATAGTTCCTTTATTGGCCATTTCAAACTTACCAATTTTTCCACCTTTTAAAGCGCCTGTAAAGGAGCCTTCCTCATAACCAAACAATTCACTTTCAAGGAGATTGTCAGGTATGGCAGCACAATTTACTGTTATAAAGGGTTCCGATGACCTTTTGCTCTCGAAGTGCATGGACCTAGCAAATAATTCTTTACCGGTTCCACTTTCTCCTTGAATCAAAACTGTAGAAACACTGGACGCAGCCCTTCTAGCAAAATCTATGGTAGAAAGAAATCCTTGATTCTTACCTATGATATCTTTAAACCCAATAATCGAACCGTAACCTACAACATCATGAAAGGTATGTAGAAGTGTTTTCACATTGGTACAGGTAATAACAACCTCACAAACCTTGCTGTCACAAATAACAGGTTGTGAATTATAAAGAAGCCTAATACTTTTATTTCCGCTTTGCATTTTTATTTGACCATGCCCAGGAGTCTTGCTCTTAAACAAGTCGTCTAGTTCAGATTCTGATAACAAGTGACTGTTTCCATTTAACTGAGTTCCACTCTCTAGATCCAGTAATTCTCTAGCTTTAGCATTGGCATGCCTGACAATTCTATTTTCTCTCAAACTAAAAACAGCATTTTCCATGGAATCCAGTAATATTTCAAGTTCTCTAGATTGCATTTCAAGGGTTTCTTTTTGAAGTTCTTCAACGACTTTAACCGCAATGAGCTCAGCCATACGTTTTAAAAATTCCATTAAGTTTTCTCTATTTGATAGTATTGCTTCCCGTTTTATCTGGTTGAATGCAATGAGACCAATAACCCCCACAACATCATCTCCAACTTCTATCGGACAACAAACCTGAGCATACTCTTTACAATTCAGCTTATCTTTACAATGGATGCATGCTTCATGCTCTCTTGGGTTTTCAATAATGAATGCTTGTCCAAGATTTAAGGCATAAGAAAATACCGAGTTTGTATCTACCTTACAACCTACATCTTCAAGATATTCACCCGTTGCAGCAAGCCTATTAAAATCACTGTCAATGATAGTTACATCCACATTAATGACACTATTAATGGCCTTTACTATACCGCGCAGCGATTCCTTAATATTGAACATTTCTTTACTGTATCTGGACAACACACCCACCTCCTGACGTTGTCTATAGAGTATAGTCTGAAAAGCTATTTTAATTCTTCGAAAACCATTTTAGGTTGACGACACATTGGGCACACCCAGTCCTCTGGTAGATCGTCGAAAGACGTTCCAGCTGGAATGTCTTCCATTTTGTCTCCACGCTCTGGTTTATATGTATATCCACAAATTGTACATTTATAATGGCTCATTTATATCTTCCTTTCGTTAAACACATTATTTATCAAACATCTTACTCAATAATATGATAGCTTAAAACAATTATTTCGACCAGTTAATTTTTACCATTTATCTTTTGGCTGCTTTCAGGCAAAAAAAAGTTCCCTACTATATGATCCATAGGGAACTTAATTATACTGCTTATTATTCGTTGTCCTTTTATATTGCCTTATCTATGCATCTTTTTCTAAATCAATAGACTGATAACTGATACCACCTACATGTTTTCTGGTCCTACTTCTGAGTTTGAAGCTGCTCACGGTTTCTTGAAGCATATCTGCTTGTGCAGCCATTTCTTCACTTGCAGCAGCCCCACGTTGTGCAGTATCTGCGTTTAGTTGTGTTACCTCAGAGACTTGTCCAATACCTTCATTGATTTGGCTAATGGCTTGTGATTGTTCACTCGATGCAAGTGTAATATCACTTACAATTCCATTGACCTTCTCAACACCTACAGTAATTCCCTTAAGCGCTTCTGCAGTTTCATCTGCTATAGATGCACCATCTTGGACCTTCTTAATGGAACCTTCTATCATCTGTGTGGTTTCGCTTGCAGCATTTGCACTCCTAGCAGCCAAGTTGCGCACTTCTTCTGCTACAACTGCAAATCCTTTACCATGTTCACCAGCCCGCGCTGCTTCAACTGCAGCATTAAGGGCGAGTATGTTTGTTTGGAAGGCAATTTCGTCGATGACTTTAATGATGTTCGAGATCTCATTTGATGATTTATTGATTTCTTCCATTGCACTTAACATTTCATTCATTTGATTTTGGCCACTCTCAGCTTGACCACGTACACTTTGAGCTAAACTGGATGCTTGCTCTGCTCTATCTGCATTTAATTGTGTTTGGTCAGAGATTTCGTTCATAGAAGCTGTAATCTGCTCTATGGTGCTTGCCTGTTCTGTAGAACCTGACGACAAGGATTGTGCAATACCCGAAACCTCACTAGAACCTGCTGCAATTTCTTCGCTTGCTGATCCCATTTCCATAAAGATCTCATTAAGAGCACCGGTAAAAGTATTAATAGATCGTTTCATTTGAGCAAAATCGCCTAGGTATTCTCTTGAAATACCTACATCTAAATTTCGGTCTGACAGTTCAGTTAAGATTTCAGCTGACTCATCAATATAAGACTTAATAGCAGTGACCATGGTTTCTAAACTTTCATAGATCTGGTCAAAATCTGATCCAATTTCCTTCGTGTCTTCATCAACCGACTCAACTTGAACGTTAATACTTAACTCACCATGTGCCAAGGTATCTAAATTACTGATTAACTTGCGAACCTCAGTAGATTGATACTCAGCTTGTTTTGTTTTAATACGTGCTTCTTCTGCCTGTATTTCGGCCTGTCTTTCTTGAACTCTTGCCGCTTCTTTAATAGATGTCTGGTCAACAACCAACTCGAAAGCACCAATGATCTCACCTGATTTATTCAGTAAAGGAACACCCTCATATTGAATATCCAGTTCTAGTCCATTGGGTCGTGCTACGGTTTCACTTGAAGCTGCGCGACCCAGACGCATGGCCTGACCACAAGCACATTTATCTGTTTTACAATCTTCAGTATTAAACAATTCATAACATTTATGTGAGCTGACCACTGCATCTTTTTCAATTCCAACAACATCTCGACCCGCATCATTTAAATATAGTACATTAAATTCTTTGTCTAAGGCCATGATAATTGCAGGAACACCACGGATATGTCCTTCTAGGGTACTGGCAATACCATTTACCCCTTGAATCAACTTCAACCAACCCCCGCTATATCCTGTTTCATCAACACGAATGGTCAGATCTCCAGCAGTTATTTGATCATCCATCCAGGCAGCAGACTGAATTACACTTTCGATTTTATTCACAATAAATTCGAAAGACCTTGAAAGATCTGCCACCTCATCTTTTCCAGACGTATCTATTTCTATTTCCAAGTTTCCGTTTGATATTTCCTGGGCAACAGTGTTTAATTTTTCGATTGGTTTTGAAATAGAAGTCGCCATAAAAACAGCCATTCCAATACTTATAACCACAAGTGCGCTTGTTCCTAAGATTATATTCCTTAACATAGCGCTTTGAATTGCTCTTACATTATCAATATAAACACCCGTTCCAACAAGCCAGTTCCAGTTATTATATCCAATTACGTAAGATAACTTTTCACTGTCTTCTGTTTCGCCAGGTTTAGGCCAAAGATACCCCACAGTTCCTTGTCCTTCATTTTGAGCGACTCGAATCATTTCAGAGAACAATCTCACACCATTTGAGTCCTCAATACCCAACATGTTGGTTCCCTCAAGTGCTGGATTAATCGGATGCATCACGGAATTTCCTTCATAAGAGTTTATGAAATAATAATCCCCTTGTCCAAATCTATAAACACGAATTTCTTCTGCAGCTCGACTTTGAGCCTCCTCCAAACTTAATGTACCAGCACTTACTTGTGCATCGTACTTTTGTATCACAGCATGTGGAACCTCTACTAGGTTTTCAAGTCTAGCAACAGTCCGGTCCATAATTATTTCATTAATAGTTGGGACAAGCCACAGACTGACAAATCCGATAAACAACACAAAAATAACCCCTACCAACAATATAATTTTTGTTCGAAGTTTGTAGTTTTTAAAGCTCATCATTTTTCCTCCTATTCCCAAATTGTCTATTTTGATATTACTTACCCTGTTGAATAGTATTTCAAATGAGGTAATCCAGATGAATGATCAATATTTATGATTCTTAACCTTCAGACTTCTAATAACGCATACACCAAAAAGCAGATTCTCAAATGAGGATCTGCTTTCTGGTTACTGTATGTTCGAAATAGATTTAGTATTTACCAAAGTCCTCGTCATCTAAATGGATATTCATGACTTCAACCTCTTGACTTCTTTTTTGACTTCTTTTTTTACTTCTAGTTTTTGGCTTATTCTGTAGGCCACCCCCTGCATGACCAGAACGACCTCTCAGTTTAAAGCTCCCAATGAGTTCCTGAAGCGTTTCAGCTTGAGCGGACATTTCTTCACTTGCTGCTGCACTTTCTTCAGACGTTGCAGCATTACCTTGGGTTACGATTGAAACCTGATTGATACCTTCATCGATTTGAGTGATTGCAGCCGCCTGATCATTTGACGCGTTTGCGATTTCACTCACCAAATTAGTGGCATCTGCAATACCGGTGACGATACTATCCAGCGCACCTGACGTTTCTTTCGCAATCTCTGTCCCTGCCTGTACTTTACTGATCGAGTCTTCAATTAATCCAGTTGTTTCTTTAGCAGCATTTGCACTACGCGCTGCAAGATTACGAACTTCTTCAGCAACAACTGCAAAACCTTTGCCATGTTCTCCAGCCCTAGCAGCCTCTACTGCAGCATTCAGTGCTAGAATATTTGTCTGGAATGCAATTTCGTCAATCACTTTGATGATGTTGGCAATATTTGAAGATGCATCATTAATGTCGCCCATGGCTGTCAACATTTCTTTCATTTGATCATTGCCTCTTGTAGCATTGGACTCAACATCACGCGACAATGAATTGGCCCTATTGGCATTATCAGCATTTGTTCTGGTCTGTTCAGCAACGCGTGCCATTGATGAAGTAATTTCGTCAATGGAACTCGCTTGTTCCGTTGATCCCTGAGACAATTCCTGAGCCGATTGTGATACCTGTGTTGCGCCACCAGCCACTTGCATGGCTGAGGTATTAATTTCACTCAGCATTGTGTTGAAGGATTCTACAATCTCATTAATGGACTCTTTCATTTCTACAAAGTCACCTTTGTATTCTCTTGTTATTTCTACATCCAAATTTTTCTGAGACATTTCGGTTAGAACATCAGAAGCTTCTGAAATATAGGACTTGATCGAATCTACCATATTGGTTAAGCTGCTATAAATGTTACCAAAGTTACTGGCTATTTCACTTGTATCCTCATCAGATTTTGCAACACTTGTGTAAATTTCAAGTTTGCCATTGGCTAAGTCTTCAAGGTTTCCAATAAGTTTACCCACTTCAGCTGATTGGAATTCTGATTGTTTCTCTTGTATTCTAGCAGCACGTTTAATTTCGGTCTGATCAACAACCAACTCGATAGCACCTAAAATCTTACCTTTACTATCAATAATAGGCATACCTTCGTAATCGATCTCAAGTTCTGCACCATTTGGTCTAGCAACCGTCTGACTCTTAGAATTCTGACCATCTTTGATTGCTCTTTCACATACACATTTGCTTGTCCCACAGTCTTCTGTTTTAAATAGATCATAACACTTTGATCCAATTGCCTGATTCATATTCATGCCAACTGTCTTTAGTGCTGCATCATTCATGTACTGGACGTTAAAGTCAGTATCAACAGCCATCATAATCGCTGGTACTTTTCTTATATGTCCTTCTAGTATATCCGAAAGGTGGTTTACATTATCCAGTAGATCTCCCCAACAGCCTTCATAACCATCGGAATTCAGTCTTTCAGTTAAACGCCCTCTTTCAATCGTATCTGAGAGTTGGATTGATTGTTCAATGAATCCCTCAATTTTGACTCTAACATCATTTAAACTGATACTCACCATATCCATTTCAGATTTTGGCTCTAGATCAAAACTTAAGTCACCAGCTGAAACCATTTGTATTGCATTTGACTGATTTTTAATGTTCTCTATCATCAACTTGAATGAATCTGATAAAAGTCCAATTTCGTCCTTAGTCCTAACACTAACGTCTACATCTGTATCACCAATAGCAAGTTTTTGAGCTGCATCAGTCATCTTTGAAATTGGTTTCGCAATTAGATTAGCAAAGAACAATGAAACGCCAATAATAACTGCTGCCGTGATCAGTGTAATCATAATTGCAAGATTTCTCATTTGAACAACTGGAATATTCACTTCTGCTTCATCAATTTCTGCTATCATAATCCAGTTAAGACCTTGAATATTTAAAGGTGTGTAAGAACTGAAAACAGGATTTTCTCTATAATCAAGAATTCTTTTTTCACCAGTAATACCAGCAACAGCGTCTCTTGCACCTTCGGTATCGATCTTTTCAGTTAATACAGTGCTGCCACCCGTTGCAAATCTTGAATCTGATCTCATAAGTAAGTCACTGCCAACAAGGTATGTTTCACCTGTGTCACCTAGGCCAGAGCGTTCTTGCATTATGCCATTAATTTGATCTAGCGACAGTTGAAATGCAAGGGTTCCAATTTGAGTTCCTCTTTCATTCTTAATTGGCGCTGCAACGAATGACGCTGGTTCACCACTTGGTTCATAATATGTAAAATCAACGATATTTAGTCCTTGAGAGCTGTTTCTAAATGAATCAGCAAGACCTGAATCACTATACTTTCCATTCAATAAATTGGTTGCAAAATCTGCTTCTTTTGTAACCGTATAAACAACATCCCCATCCATATTGATTAAGAATACATCATAGTAGCCATACAAACTCATATATTCTGTAAACAATACACCATAGGTATTTTCTGCTGTCCTATACTGGGATCCCCCTGTGCCGCCCGGACTTGCGTATGCTTCAGAGAATGCGGTTAAACCATCCACAGACTCCATTGAATGACTTAGAAATTCTAAATCACCGTTTCTTTCACTAAAATACGCTTCTATTTGACCTTTTTTCACTTCCCTAAGTGACGTCAGTTGCTCAAAACTTTTTACAGTCAGCGCTTCTTGTGCTTTCACGTAACTCATTGTAGATACCACAGTAAGTGGAATCAAAGTTAGAATCAAAATTATTGAAAGCAACTTCCATTTTATCTTCATTTTATTAAACATAGACCACACCGTCCTCTCATTGATTGTTACATGACTCACACGTTGATCATGCAACTTATGAATATTCCTTTATTGACATTTATTACCCATCAGTTGATCATTCAATATATGTTCTGTCCATGTGCTATAATATTTATGTATCTTAATCTATATAAGGAGGACATCTTTTGAAACGTCGCATACTTGTAACGATTTTAATTTTTGTGTTTGTCGTATTGGTGTTTGCCGATCGATACATGCGTTTAGAATATAATTTAGGTTTTGTAAAATATTTGACCCAATCTTCTGAGTTAACTAAAACTGAGAGGGAATGGTTAGACAACCATGGGCCCCTCATTTACGGCGCTGACAATTCAACTCCACCTATTCGCTATGTGGATCCTGCAACAGGGCAATACAAGGGTGTCACTATAGACTACCTACAGGCTCTTTCGATTGAACTGGAAACAGAAATTTTGTTTAAGCCTATGATCTGGGCCAGGGCACTTGACGAACTGGCTAAGGGCAATACGGATATGTGTGATATGTTCCCTTCTGAAAAACGATCAGAGGTTTACCTATTTTCAGATCCAATTAACTTTCAACGTACAGTCATCGTCATACCCAAAAAAGAAAAAAACATAGAAAACATGTTTGATTTGGTCGGCAGAAGCGTTGCTGCTCAAACAGGTGACTATGTTAATGAATTTCTTGATAACAACGTACAGGGGATCAACTATATCCATGTGCCAGAGTATAGCAATCTGATAACACACTTAATAAATGGGACTGCTGAAGCAGTGGTGGGGGATGAACCTGTCCTTTCATACTATTTAGAGGAACTGGAACTCACTGAAGAGTTTATTATAGTTGAAAAACCATTATACGAACTGCATTCTGTATTTAGTGTACCTAAAAGTGAAAAAACGCTTCAATCCATCATCAACAAGGGCATTTATGCTCTTGAGAGAAAAGATATAATGAACAAGATCCAGCAAAAATGGTTTGGTATTTCTACCTCTATAAGACGTGAAAACACCGATGAAAAACTGCTTTTGATTGTTTCTTTCTTTATGTTAAACATCATGCTTGCCAGTTATTTGTTCTTCACATGGAATAGCGAGTTAAAGGACGAAGTTGAGAATCAAACGCGTCAGTTGATGGTCAGTAGAAACGACCTCCAAACCACTTTTGATAGTTTTTCACATATGATGGTTGTACTTGATGATATGTTTAAAATCATCACTGTTAACAAGGTGTTTTGTGACAGCATAGGCCTTGAGAAATCAGATGTTCTGGGTGAACATTTCATTGATCTTGATGGCTTACCACGTCTCCCCCTTATTAGAGATATCATCGTAAACTCCTTTGATCAGAATAAAAAGTCACATATTGAAATGGATTACAAAAATCAGACTTATTCTATTTCTACGTTTCCGCTTATTGAAAACAAGGATGCTTCAAATAGACTCCTAGTAATGATACAAAACGTAACTGACTTAAGACTTGCAGAACAGCAAGTTCTTCAAGCTGGTAAGATGGCTGCAATTGGTCAACTTGCTGCAGGTGTTGCCCATGAAATTAGAAATCCGCTGGGTCTCATTAGAAACTACACCTACTTCCTTAAAAAAACCAATGACATTTCCGATGATATGAAAGAAAAGTCATTCACACAAATAGAAAATGCTGTCGAACAAGCCAGTCAAATTATTGATAACTTACTTAACTTTTCAAGAATTACTGACAATCAAGTAACCCAAGTCAATATGCTTGCGTATTTAAAAGATATGATTGAACTCAATCACAAGGTTATGGAAAAACGTGATGTTATATACCGTGTGGAGGTTGACCCAAACCTCAACTGGACAATTATGGAAGATTCGCTCCAATCGGTTATTATTAACCTAATTTCCAATTCAGTGGATGCCATGCCGGACGGTGGCAGACTTACAATTAAAAGCTGGGTTCAAGAAAATAGTTTAATTATTACATGTGCTGACTCTGGCATTGGTATGCCAGAATCAGAAATTGATAAAGTCTTTAATCCATTCTTCACAACAAAAGACACAGGCGAAGGCACAGGGCTCGGACTGTATATTACCTACAATCAAATTCAAAAAATGAACGGACAAATTTCTGTAGAAAGTACACCAGATGTTGGAACGACATTTAGAATAGAGCTCCCAAGACTTAAGGAGGCATCTGAGGATGGCAATGAAGAAAAATCTATTTAAAATACTGATCGTTGACGATGAAGCTGAACATCGCGACATTCTAGAAATGATATTGAGCAGCAACGGCTTCCCCATTGAAACTGCAAAATCTGGTTTAGAGGCCCTCAAAAAGTTAGAAAAAGAAAACTATCATTTGGTTCTTTCAGACCTGAAAATGCCTGAAATGAGTGGCCTGGAACTCCTTGATAAAATCAAAGAAGAACATGCTGAGCAAGACGTTATTATAGTTACAGGATACGGAACGGTTAAAAATGCTGTTGATGCCATGAAACGTGGGGCTTTTTCTTACTTTATAAAAGGACACGATCCCGACGAGCTCCTTCTAGACATCGATAAACTCATGAGAATCGTTGATTTAAAATTTAAAAGCGAAGCCCTTAAAGACTCTATTTCCACAGAGTTTGTTATGGGTTCAAAGAATGAAAAGTTAAAAGATGCCATTCGAATTATTGAATCAGCAGCCGACTCCAATGCCAATATACTTCTACTTGGAGAATCTGGCGTTGGTAAAGAAGTTTTTGCAAACTATATCCATAAGCTGAGCGAAAGAAGTGACAATCCGTTTATTGCAGTGAACTGTCATGCATTTTCAGAATCACTTCTCGAATCTGAACTATTTGGCCATGAGAAAGGTGCTTTTACAGGTGCAACGGACCGCCGCATTGGTCGATTTGAAGCAGCACATGAAGGAACTCTCTTCCTAGATGAAATTGGAGATACCTCTTTAAGCACCCAAGCTAAACTACTTAGAAGTTTAGAATCGAAGCGGATTGAACGTATTGGCTCAAATGTTTCTATCGATGTTGATTTTAGACTTGTTTCAGCTACCAATAGAGACCTGCGTTCGATGGTTTCTGACCAGAGCTTCAGAGAAGATTTGTTCTACAGATTAAGTACCATTACTGTGGAAATCCCTCCTCTGCGCGAACGTAAGGAAGATATTCCAGACCTTGTGAAGTTCTTTTTAAATAAGGCTCAGCTGGATATGAAAAAGGATATCCATACCATTGAAGACCCGGTTTGGCGCTTTTTAGAAAAGTACGACTACCCAGGAAACATTCGAGAATTAAAAAATATTATTGAACGTTTTGTTGTACTTGCCCGCTCCGGAACAATCTCTACTAAAGATATACCTGCTGGCTATGAGAACGAAACAGCTACAGACCTAGCAGAGTCTGTTGATTCGCCTGGGCAATATACTTCTCAAGTTGTCCCTTTAAGAGAGTTCAGAAAAGATGCAGAAACCTCTTATATTCAACGTATATTAGAACAGAACAATTATAATATGACTCAAACCTCAAAAGTGCTTGGTATTAGCCGTCGTCAGCTATTTAATAAAATTACGGAATACGGCATTAAAAAGGAAGACATCTAATGTGAAACTTTATTCCCAACATGAAATAAATTTCACACATTTCTTATGAAAAATTGCAGAATCGATCTAGATTTTGCTTTTTTTTTGCACATTATTAGACTATTCACTCATAAATGGTTTGAAATCACTCAATTGAATGAATATTTCAATATTTATTGGGATTCACTGTAAACTTGGCATCACTTTTGCTTCATATTAAATGTAAGCAGGCTATATACAATCTATTTAGAACATGGTCTGAGGGATCTAGGGGGAAATCGTAATATGGAACGCGTGATTGACTTTCTTAATAACCTCGTATGGAGTTACTGGCTGGTCATGCTTTGTCTTGGCGCAGGTCTGTGGTTCACCATACGAACAAAATTTATGCAAATTCGCCATTTAAAAGAAATGGTTCGATTAATATTTCAAGGTGAAGCCTCTGACAATGGCGTTTCATCTTTTCAGGCACTTGCTATCTCAATCTCTGGCCGTGTTGGTACTGGTAATATTGCTGGTGTAGCAACAGCCATTGCAGTTGGCGGTCCAGGTGCTGTCTTTTGGATGTGGACCATTGCCTTTCTTGGTGCAAGTTCGGCTTATGTTGAATCTGTGCTTGCTCAAATCTATAAAGAAGACCAAGATGGTGAATATAGAGGTGGTCCTGCTTATTATATAGAAAAAGGCATGGGCGTAAAATGGTATGCAGTTGTTTTTGCAGTATCGACTGTAGCAGCTATGGGAATTTCACTTCCAGGTGTGCAATCAAACTCTATTGCTGCTGGTCTTGAGAATGCCTTTGGCATATCCCCTACTCTAACAGGTATTGCACTTGTTATAGTGCTTGCAGCCATTGTATTTGGTGGTGTAAAACGTATTGGTAAAGTCGCAGAGTTTATTGTACCTTTTATGGCCTTTGCATACATTTTGGTATCCATTATTATTATAGCCCTGAACATCTCAGAGCTTCCAAATGTTATACGACTTATTATGAACTCTGCTTTTGGTGCCGAACCAGCTTTTGGTGGTATTGTTGGTCTCGCGATTTCATGGGGTGTAAAACGAGGTATTTATTCCAATGAAGCAGGCCAAGGTACAGGGCCACATGCTGCAGCTGCAGCTGAAGTCTCACACCCAGTTAAACAAGGTTTGGTTCAAGCCTTTTCAGTTTATATTGACACTCTTTTTGTTTGTTCTGCTACAGCCTTTATGATTTTAATTACAGGTATGTATAATGTTGAAAATCCAATTGGAGGCTTCATTCAAAATAATATAGGCAATGTTGAGACTGGACCTGCATATACTCAAAAAGCAGTAGAGTCTGTTTTACCAGGTTTTGGTGCAGCATTTGTTGGTATAGCACTGTTATTTTTCGCATTTACAACACTGATGGCCTATTACTATATAGCAGAAACCAATGTAGCCTACCTCAATAAAAACGGTAAAGCACCTTGGTTAATGGTGACTCTGCGAATCTTAATGTTAGGTGCAACTTTCTATGGTGCTGTTAAAACACCAGGTCTTGCATGGGCTTTAGGTGACATAGGTGTTGGTATAATGGCATGGCTCAATATGATTGCTATACTTATACTTCAAAAGCCGGCCATGATTGCCTTAGACGATTATGAAAAACAAAAGAAGCAGGGTAAAGACCCAGTATTTACACCTACTCCGCTAGGCATCAAAAATGCACAGTGGTGGGATCTTGCCGCCAAACGTAAACCTTATCATAAGAAAGTTGGTTAACCCAGCTTATAACTCAATATGTGGAATGACTGCTTGATCCCTTTTATCAGGCATTCATTCCTTTTTCATGCATGATGATGGCTCTAATAATATATATTTCAAAATCGTAACACAATCGATGACAATATCTTTACATACCTTTTATTCAATAAGGGTTATAATGAAGTCATATACTACGGATATCTAGTTAAGGGGATATGAATTATGAAAAAGAAAATTCTCATTATAGCAACAGGTGGTACTATTGCATGTGGTGATGGTGATGATGGACTTACACCAAAATATAACGTTGACGAATTATTATCATTCGTACCTAGAGCCCGAAAACTCTGTGATATTGATGGACAGATGATCATGAATATTGATTCTAGTAATATGACCCCTAATTGTTGGGTGGAAATTGCACAAGCAATCTATCATGCCTATGATAATTATGACGGCTTTGTAATTACCCATGGTACAGATACCATGGCATATACCTCAGCAGCTTTAACTTATATGTTAGAAGGTCTTGATAAACCTGTCATTGTAACTGGTTCACAATACCCGATTGCCCAAGAGTACACGGATGCCATTCACAACTTAAATGATGCCATTCATTTTGCAGCTGAAGATTTAGCAGGCGTTTTTGTTGTCTTTGATGGTAAACTTATTTCTGGCCCACGTGCTATGAAGGTTAAAACAAGAAGCTACGATGCATTTGAAAGTGTTAATTTCCCCTTCATTGCTGAAATTAAACATGACAAAATTCAGTATAAGAGATTTATCATTGAGAGATTTAAGCCTAAGAATAGACAACTTAAATTTCACCCAGAAGTGAATGGGTCATTAATCATTATTAAACTGTTCCCTGGTATTGATCCAAAAATATTCGACTACATTAAAGAAAATTACCGCGGCATAATCATTGAAAGCTTTGGTATTGGTGGCGTTCCATTTGAGAACGTAGACATTGCCAGTGAGGTTGGAAACATGATTCGTTCTGGTATGTGTGTCATGATGACAACACAGTGTTTAGAAGAGGGTGTCAACTTTGATGTCTATGAAGTGGGCAAGAAAATCCCTAAAGATGGTATCATTTATGCAAATGATATGAATACTGAAGCCTCAGTTGCAAAACTCATGTGTGCCATGGGCCGTTTTGAAGCTGTTGAAGACGTTAAAAAACTTGTTGAAACTCAGGTCCAGTACGACATGCACCAGGAAGAATACTTCTAAAGTTTTTTTAACTAAAGAAATGCTCAATATAAACAGTAAAAAAGCAAAAATCGACTCGCAATATGAGTCGATTTTTTTATTGAACAAGTACAACTTGGCATATACTGCGACGAGCAGGTATAAGCCTTGGTTTAACTTAGTTTTTCTATAAATTTACGAACTTCCTTCATAACTTCTGTACCACCGGATTTTAATGGTTTTAAAAACGCATGTGTAGCAAGCAACTTTGCTGAAGTTACTTCACTTTTAAAGCGTTCCTCAATCTTACCAGGGCCGCCATCATGACAATAAAATAAAGCTACTTTATGATTCTTAAAACTCAGTTGGTCCATTACTGTCCTTACAGGCGGAGCAAAAGTTGACGCCCACACAGGTGTTCCAAATATAACCATGTCATATTCTTCTATGTTTATGTCTAAAGGCTTGATTTCAGGTTTGGTTTTCATCACAGCTTGACGACCTCCCCACACGTATTTATAGAACCCTTTGCTATTAAGTTCATTTAGAGGTTCAAGTTGTTTGATATCCGCACCAAGTTCTAGGGCAAGTTTCTCTGCTACACATTTCGTATTTCCTTCAAAAGAATAGTACAAAACAAGCTTCTTCATTTTACCTCCTATTTATATCTCAGTTTTCTTATAAAATATATCATAAATCAGATTCATTAAAATTCGATGTGAATAAATAGGTACTAGGCTATAATTGGGCAATTTTTAAGCTTCTATTTTGTCCTCTATACTTAGTTTTCGTTTCAAATATCTGCTACGCAACATAAAGGCAATTCCTCCAAACAGTCTAAACAAAGCAGTCATATATAGTGCAAAAATAATACCTTTGTTTTGCATAAATGTGTGTCCTATCATGGGAGCTATGGCAAGACTTAAGTTGGTAAAGGTGTTATAGAAGCCCATATACACCGTACGTTCGTCTGCTGGAACCACTTCAAGCAGTCCACTGAGAAGTACGGTGAGTGTTCCTGAGGTGAAAATACCTGTGATAACAGCTACTGAAGTCATCACATAAAGATTTTTAGAAACAATATAACATAATGGGGTTAATGCCATCCCAATTGTACAGATGGCCGTTACAGTTGGATTTCCCCACTTTTTTATATATTTAGGCCATATTTTATGCCCAACGATCATGGTTATAAATGCACCCATATTAATTATAGCCAGCCACATTTCATTGGCACCCAGTATTTTTATCATATAAATTGAGAACAAGGGCCATCCCATTTGCCAACCAAAATGGAAGATTAGAGAACAAATCATAAACAACTTAAATTTGCGATTCTTTGAAATTGATTTTAACGTTTTTCTCCAGTGTAGAGGCTTTCTGACTCTACCACTTGGTAAGTCAAATTTCTTAAATACTTGGATTTCAATAATACCAATTATAAAACTCATGACAAAGAACAACTGGTAAATTTGAATACGCTGTTCTTCATTCCCAGGTATTTCAGACAGAACATAACCTGTAATCAATGTCATTACCATAACTGCATAAACGCCGTACTGGTTCCGTTTACCGATAGCGAAAGCCCTATCTTTTTCATCAAACACATCACCAATAAACCCTTGGTAACCTGCCAAGTAGATTGCCATTGGTATACTCATAAGAGAAGACAGAATTACAAATGACATGGGTTGGAACTCTATTGGTAACATAGGAATCGTTGCAAATGAAAGAATGATAAAACGGCCACTTAAAATAACTTTCTGAATTGCCTTTTGTTTGTCTTGCTTTGAGTTTAACCAAATGGATCCTGCAAATACTGTTAAAAACATTAGAAAACCTGGCAGGGCGTTGTATAGAGAGATATGGAGTTCCGTTCCCCCAATACGTTCCAAAAACTTAACTGCATAAGGTTTATAGAGTCTCTCCATTGCTTGAAACAATACACCATATATTATTAGGATCTTAATATTTTTCTCAAAAAGTATATCTTTACTCATGGCACCCTCGATTCATATTCTTGATTCATGCAAATCTGGAAAATACGTAAAATTAATTCGCCTCCCTAATAATATACATGTATTTAGGTGAATGTTCAACAAATACTCACCTTCTTTCGTTAATTGTAAATTTTCTGATAACTTTACTAAAAACCAAGGGACGGTACTTGACTATTTTGATTAACAGGTATATTATAGAGTTAAAGATTGAAGGTGGTGATATTATGGCGAGACAAGCTAGAAAGAAAAGTCTTTTTGGTACATATATGATTTCCCAACACGGGGGCGGATGTCGTAAGTTGTTTACGAGTGATATTGACCGTCATACCTTTATGGAAATAATAAAAAAAACAAAACAGAAATTTGGTTATCGGCTTTATGCTTACTGCTTAGCAGAAGACGACTCTTACGAACTGATAATTTATGATAATGGCAGTGATATCTCAAAAATTATGAAAAGTATTAATATTTCATATAGCATGTATGCTACTTGTGAAGGCAAACTTTTTAAAGATAGATACAAAAGCAATCTGATCGAAGACTTCCCTTCACTTCTAAAGCATACAAAGGAGGTTCATAAAAACATACCTAGTCAATGGAGAAGCTATTGTGTGCACTCTGAAGATTCCAGTGATGCATTTGATGTAATTGACTACGATGATATTCTTCATATTGTAAGTGATGACATTGAAATCGCTAAATCATCTTTATTAAACTACTTAGATAATGATGATGAAACCATAATTTGTGATAGCAAGAAAACCTTTTGTGAGGACAATCCAAAATGTCTCACCTGTAAAGACGATGCTCACGAAAGGCTTGCATCTATTGCTGCTGATAAAGGCCTTTCCATACAAGAACTGCTTAAGGACAAAGCCGAACGTAACCGTCTTATAAAAGAGTTTAGAAGAGAATCTACACTTTCTTTAAAGGCACTTGGTCTATTGTTTGGTGGCCTTTCAGAATCTACTATATGTAAAATACTTAACCAATAATGAGTCATCAGATCTCTGGTGGCTCATCATTAAAAACAACAATTCAAGTAGTGTCCCTATTATTATTTAGTTTCTTAACACTCAATAAGGGCATATACCTAAATGAATTATATTCAATCCATCAAAGAGGTGATATTATGTTTGATCTAAATATTTCGAGTCAATTTACTGAAAAAAAATCTGCAGGTCTTCAAGCTGATCAACTTTATGACGTTATAGTTATTGGGGGTGGTCCTGCAGGACTTAATGCTGCTCTTTATGCAAAACGTAAAGGCTTACGCACAGGCATTATCGCTGAACGTATTGGAGGTCAAGTTCTGGATACAACTTCAGTTGAGAATTACCTTGGATTTGATTTAATCAGTGGTGAGGGTTTAATAGAAAAGTTCAGACACCATATTACAGAACTGAACATTCCTATTAGTAAAGAAGTACGTGTTGAGAAAATTGAGAATGGAACAACTAAAACACTTCATCTCTCATCTGGTGATGCAATTAAAAGTAAAACAGTCATTCTTGCAACAGGAAGTAAACCGAGAGAACTAGGCGTTCCAGGAGAGTCCGACTATAGAGGTAAAGGTGTAGCCTACTGCGCCATTTGTGATGGCCCCTTTTTCACAGATCGAAAAGTGATTGTTGCTGGTGGAGGAAACTCTGCTGTAGAAGCAGCGATCGATCTTTCCAAGATAGCCAAGGAAGTTATCTTGATTCATAGAAGTGATTTTAGAGCTGATCAAATACTTATTGATCGCATATCAGAAATAAGTAACATTCAAGTACGACTACAAACTCAAATTACTCAAGTTAATGGTGAAATGCTAATGACAGGCGTTAATGTGCTCAATAAGAAAGACAAGAGCAGTGAAGTTATAGAAGCTGATGGCATTTTTATTGAAATTGGTTACCTGCCCAATAGTGATGCTTTCAAGGATCTGGTCTCAACCACTGATCGAGGCGAAATTATAGTAAATGAAAAAACTGAAACGAATATTGAAGGCATTTATGCTGCAGGTGATGTGGCAACTGTGCCTTATAAACAAATCATCATAGCAGCCAGCGAAGGTGCCAAAGCCGCCCTGAGCGCTAATGATTACATCAACAAACAATAACTAAGGAGGATTATTATGGCACTTCTAAATGAAGAACTCACAACTCAACTAAAAGGTATATTAGGTCAAATGAAAAATAATGTAAATGTTGCTCTCTTCACTTCAACAGAACAATGTGATTCATGTGAAGACACAATTAATTTTATGCAAGAAGTAACTGGTGTTTCAGATAAAGTTATTCTCACACAGTATGATATTAACGAACATGATGAAATGGCAAAAACTCTAGGTATTACCATGACACCATCAATTGTATTGCTTGATAACGCTAAAATTGACAAGGGTGTAAAATTTAATGGCATTCCTGCCGGTCATGAAATTAACTCATTTATAACAGGACTTATCGAAGTCAGTGGTTCTGGGGAAGAACTTCCTGAACCGTTGATGGAACGTCTTTCTAAAATTGATAAACCTGTTCATATAAAAGTATTTGTTACCCTTGGTTGTCCACACTGCCCTGGCGCAGTTTCTAAAGCACATAAACTTGCACTTGAAAATAAGAACATCACCGCTGAAATGATTGAATCACAAACCTTCTTCGAAGAAGCTGAAAAGTATAATGTCAGTGGTGTACCAAAAATTATAATTAACGAAGAACATGACCTGGTTGGCAATCAGCCTATAGAAAGTTTTATGGATATTATTGAATCGCTTTGATTGAAGCGCTTTAACTAAACAATAAATTTAAAATAAGCCCTCTCAATAATTTTGAGAAGGCTTATTTGTATTGGTTAATCTTTATTTACTTAAACTGTGCTAACTTGGCTGGACTTGAACATTTACTTTTGTCAATACAGCCACCGCTGCAGGCACATGTATTACTTTTCATGTCTTTTCTCATTCGAGTGAATGCCCAAAGGAAAACGCCACCGAATGCAATTCCTACTGCTATTGTACCCATACTAAGCACCTACTTTCGCAGTTTGACCTTCCATGTCTTGTGAATCAGCTTTTCTAATTGCATATATAACATAAGCAGTAATTGCTACAAGTATTACAACTGCTGGAACAAAACCAACACCTGGTCTACCATAAACAATAAGTGAACCAATTTGAGATACCAGCATACCAATTACATAACCAACACCAAGCTGGAAACCAATCGCTTTGAATAACCATTTCTTAGAACCCATCTCTGAGTTCATTGCGCCGATTGCAGCAAAACATGGTGGTGTAAATAGGTTGAATGCAAGATAAGCCATTGCAGTTACTGGAGTAAAGAACTCTGTTAGAGTACCTCCTGGTAAGTGAAGAGACTCTTCAGAAGTTGCGACCAGTAATACTGCAAGTGTTGCTACTACATTCTCTTTTGCAATAAATCCAGTAAGAGCTGCTGCACCCAACTGCCATCCAACAAAGCCAAGTGGAAGTAGAAGTGGCGCAAAACCGTTACCAATTGTTGCCAATATGCTTAGACTTGAGTCTGCAACAGGCTGTAGTGACCAGCTGTATGTTTGAGCAAACCAAACAATTGTATTACACACTAGAATAATAGTAGATGCTTTATAAATAAACGCCTTACCATGCTTTAACATTTGAATTGTTGCATGTTTAAGACTCGGCAGTTTGTACTCAGGTAATTCAAGAATAAATTGTGAAGAACTTTCCCATACAAATAGTTTCTTAAGTAGTAGACCACTTAGGATAATAACCACAATTGCTGCAACATATACTGCAGGACCAACCCACGTCGATGCTGGGAAGAATACTGCTGCAAACAGTGCAATAATAGGGAGTTTCGCACCACAAGGTACAAATGGTGTTAAAATTGTTGTCATACGTTTTTCGTTAATGTCTTCAATGGTACGTGTTGCCATAACTCCAGGGATTGCACAACCAGAACCAACGATCATTGGAATAATCGACTTACCTGACAGTCCAATTTTCTTAAAGTATCTGTCCATGATTACTGCAACTCTTGCCATATAACCACTGTCTTCAAGCAGAGCAAGACAGAAGAAAAGAATCATGATGAGTGGTAAGAAACCAAGAACAGCACCAACACCACCAATAATACCATCAACTAACAGTGCTTGCATAAGAGGTGCAACGTTTAGGCTCTCTAAGAATCCGTTTGCTGCATTAGGAATGATTTCACCAAATAATGACTCATTCACATAACCTGATAAGAATCCACCAAGACCTTCAATAGAAAATGAGAATACACCCCACATCACTAAGAAGAATATTGGAAGACCAAGCCATTTATGTGCTACAATTTGATCTATTCTATCCGAAAGAGTAATTTTACTCATGTCACGCTTTTTAATTATTGCACTTTCTAGTACTGAATCAATGAACTTCTGACGAGATAAATCCTCTTCTTTCGTTCCTTTACCAGCAAAGTGTGGTGCAATTTGACCTTTTGAAGTTTTGCCAAGTGCAATGGCTTCTTTAAGTAATGATTCTAAACCCGCTTGTGAGATTGCTGTTGTTGATATAACTTTTGTATTAAGCTTTTTTTCTAAAGCACTAAAATCAACTTCATCACCACGTTTTTCAGTGATATCACTTTTGTTTAGTGCCACAATCACAGGAATGTTTAGTTCCATAAGTTGTGATGAAAAGTATAAACTCCGTCCAAGATTTGAAGCATCAACAATGTTAATGATTACATCCGGCTTTTCGCCTGTTACATAATCTCTTGTAATAACCTCTTCACCTGTATGTGGTTCAATTGAGTAAGCACCTGGTAGATCAACAATACGAACACCTTTGCCACTTGTATCAAACTTACTTTTTAAATCTGCTTCCTTTTTCTCAACCGTTACACCAGGCCAGTTGCCTACATATTCGGCTTTACCTGTAATTGCGTTAAATAGTGTGGTTTTCCCTGAGTTGGGATTACCGGCAAGTGCTATTTTCATGATGAACCCCCTTGGTTTCATAAATGGTACATTAGAATATGTATAATTGCATTTTGCAAGCGTCCCTACGAGCTTACATGACATTACAGTTTAGTAATGATATTCATTATCAATACGATGTCAAATAAAATGCTGTTAAAAAACAGCATTGTAATTATCTATATTGTGACGAAATTCATTGTTTAACCATTCAACATAATTGACTTGGCCATACCTTCATCAATAGCATATCTTCCATCTTTTACATTGATCACAAAGTTTCCTGCCAGTTTAGATATCAAAGTAATCTCTTCCCCTTCAAAACATCCAAGAGTAAAAAGGAATTTCTTAGTTTTATCTTTACCAGTGATTTCTTTAATGACTGCTGTATATCCGATTTTTGCTTTTGATAGCAACATTTCATCACCCAATCTTTCTAGTTGCAATTGATAATTAAAATCATTTCCCTTACACTGATAAAGATTATCATGATCATTACTGCCTGTCAATAGCTTAACAAACATTATCATACAAAAATATGAAGCACTTACTCATACATGAGCACATGCTCAATTGTTAATGAGTATCTTCCTATACATAAGCTGTATTCTGGTCCTATATTCATTACAATCAATTAATATTTATTATCTGTGTTTTCTTTATACCGCTCTAAACTCAGGTCTTAAATCAATATTTTTTTGTTCGAGTTTCAAGTCAGCCTTTAGCTTACTAAATAGAATATAGGTCGTCACTAGAGTTAGTAAGTCTGCAAAGGGTTGTGCTATTAAGATCCCTCTTACACCCAATACTTGTGGAAGTATTAATATTGCTGGTATTAAGAAAATACCTTGTCTAGCTACCGAAAGCAGTAAAGCCTCCTTGCCCCGTCCAAAGGCCTGGAATACACCATTCCCAATGACCATGTAACCAAAGAATGGCAACATTGATGAAGAATACTTCATTGCTCGAGTGCCCAATGATATTACATTTACATCATTGGTAAAGGCGCTCATAATGGGTTCAGCAAATAGAATAAAAACAATACAGGCACTTGTGTTAAAAATTGTAGTTACTTTTATTGAAAAAGATATAGAATCCTCTACCCGGTCATAGAGCTTGGCACCGTAATTATAACCAACCACTGGCATAAACCCTTGAAGATACCCGAATGTTACGTAAAAGGCCATTGATAATACACGCATACTAACACCCATAGCGGCTACCGCTGCATCTCCATAGACAATAGCAGATGTATTTATCAATCCCATTGATACACTAATTAGGACTTGGCGCATCAATGTTGGTATACCAATCTTAAATATTTCAGAATAGAGTTTACCAGATGGTTTAAAGTTCTTTACTTTAAGAGGTACCTGACATTTGCCTCTCATATAATATGAAAGAAGAAAGACTGTTGATACGATTTGACCCGTAATTGTCGCCCACGCCGCACCTTCAATGCCCATGTTAAATGTAAATATATAAAGTGGATCTAACAACATGTTGAGGCCAGCACCTAAAGACAGAGCCATCATTGAGAACTTGGCACCTCCCTCAGCCCGAATCATGTTGTTCATTGTCATGTTTATCATTGTAAATACAGAGAAAAACACCATAATCCGACCATATTTCATGGCGTATGGCATGATGGTTTGAGAAGCACCAAATGATTTTAATATACCTTCAAGTGAAAAACTGGCAATAATAGTAAATGCGATTGCAACAATTATGGTAGTACCAAATGCTGTTGCTGCAGTTTTCTCAGCTGTATGCTGATCTTTTGCACCAAGCAATCTTGAAATATACGAGTTGGCACCAACACCAAACATTTGTCCCACAGAACCAATCAACATAATAAGAGGGAATGCAACGGAAACGGCTCCTATTGCGCTGGTATCGTTAAGCATACCAATAAATAGTGTATCCACAATATTGTAAATTGCATTGACCAGCATACCAATAATGCCTGGTACAGCCAATTTCATAAGTACTTTTTTTATATTTTCTTCACCCATAAATTTTGCACGGTTTGCATTCATTAATAATCCTCATTTCTACTCAGTCAAAAAACAGTTTAAGTATTGTTCAATAAAGGCAAGATTCTTTTGACCTTCATCCGCATACGATCTGTGAAGTACCCAAAAGGAACCTATGACAACATCCGCTAGACGTGTTGGGTCCTCAAACTTTCGACACAAAATTTCGTGATGTTTAATAAGCTCTACAAACATATCACGCACTTTGTCCATATACTGAACAAGTTTCTTTTCTGTATGCGATTCTTTTGACTTACCACTTTTGCGTTCTTCAAGAATCATTCGACCGCCTAGTCCCTTTCTATTTTCCACCTCTACATACATGGTGTTCACAAAGGACATTATCTTCTCGTCTAAAGATAACTCGGCCATTAAAATTCTTTGTAAAGCGTCCATTGTATTGTCCCAAGAATCTTTTAATACAGCTTGATACAATTCTTCTTTACTTGAAAAGTAGTTATAAACCGTTCCTACCGCCACATTGGATGACTTTGCAATGCTCCTGATATTGACAGCATCGTAACCTTCTTCTATAAAAAGAATTTCAGCTGTTTTAATAAGCTTTGATTCTAAGTTTTCTATCACCTTTGGCATAATAGTCCCTCTTCCCATATCTATATAGTGCTTTAAAAGTCTTTTACATTATTTTAATGAACAACGTTCATTTACAATCATATTATATGAACATCGTTCATTAAAAGCAAGACTCTTTATAAAATCTTAATGAATTCTTCACATATTTTATGTATTCATGATGTATTCTATAATGAGTGAAAATAGGAGGAGATTATGTTATTTAAAGATAAGAAAGATTACATAGAATATGTAGCCATCTTTTTCATAGGTGTTGTGCTTACATATTTTTTAACATCACATTTACCAGGAATCCAAACTCAAGTGGGACGATTTTTTAAACTGCTCACACCATTTTATGTGGGCTTTGCTATTGCCTATATTCTGAATAGACCCCTAAATTACATCCAGGAAAAACTGAAGATGAAAAGGTCGTCTGCCATCGCTTCCATATACTTGGGATTGATATTTATCATTACATTATTTGTGAGCTACCTGTTGCCTCAAATTGTTCAAAACTCAGTCAATTTGGTACAGGAAATTTCTAAATGGATTTCAACACAGAATTTAACTACCCTTACATCTGGTTTGGGGCCCTTTGAAAAATTAGTGAACGACAATATTGCAAAAATGGCAGATGTTATGAGTACCGTGTCCAACTTTATAATAGGCAACATCACTGTTTTCTTTGGCAACTTGGCTTCAATGTTAATGCAAACAATTATGGGCACAATCATATCGATTTATATGCTTGCAGACAAAGATAAGTTCTTAAAACTTTCTAAAAGAGTGACTTCTATACTCTTCAGCAAAGAAAAATCAGAACGCATCCGTAAGTTTGCTGTGAACGTAAACGAAATTTTTTCACACTTCATGACTGGGCTTATTGTTGAAGCTCTTATTGTAGGTGTTCTAGCTTTTATTGGCCTTACTTTAATGGGAATTAAATATGCTCCCATACTTGCAGTGATTATTTGTTTTACCAACGTCATTCCTTATGTTGGTCCATTTATAGGTGCTGTCCCAGCTATTATTGCTACACTGACTTATGATCCCATGAAGGCCATCTGGGTTGCTCTGTTTATAGTTGTACTGCAACAGTTCGATGGGAATTTTATTGGACCTAAAATCATGGGGAACTTTATTGGACTCGGTCCAATTTGGATTATACTCGCCATTACAGTAGGTGGGGGGTATGCTGGACTAATAGGTATGGTTCTATCAGTTCCAATTGCTGCTATTCTTAAAATCATTTTCAGTGAACTGCTTGATAAAAAGCAAAAGAAAAACTCCGAGCTGTTGACGCACTCAGAGTGATTGTGACATTCGTTGATTTAATTGTAAATTACCATTTGATTTATAGTCTTTAAACAATAGTACTTTATGTTATCAAACAGAATCTGAAAAGGGAGGCTTTCGCCTCCCTTTTATTTACTTCTGTTATTCTAACATATCTATACAAGGTAAACTCTGCATTTTTACTGAACAACCTCAAAGTCATTGTTTGCCCAACCAAGTGGAGCATTTGCACCAACACCCATACCACCGTTTAATGATACAGCATCAATACCAAGTAGTCTCATTGCAGCAACTGTCTGACCAGCGGTTTGACCTGAGTAGCAGTATACTACAACAGGCTTATCTTTTGGAAGATCAGCAAAGCCTAGTTCCATACCTGCACCCCAAGGTAGATTTTCTGCACCAGCTATGTGTGCTTCAGCAAAGTCTTTAGCACTTCTAATTGATAGTAGGTGGAAATCTTGTCCTGTTTCTAACATAGCGCTAAGGTTACCTTCAGATACCTTATAGTTCTTAAATGGTGTTTCTTTAACATCTGCAAGACCTGCATAGTAATTGTGAAGAGCAGACTGAACAGCTGGATCAATTTCAGTAACATCTTCTGTAGGTACATTTGCATCTGTTGTAATTACAGCTTCATATCCTTCAACTTTTGAAATACCAAAGTTGAATCCAAGATTTACACTTCTTGCATCAAAACCAGCTACGTTTAAAGTGTGTACTGCTTGACCAGCTGTTTGGCCAGAGTAACAGTAAACATAAAGCGGCTTGTCTTGTGGGAGTTTAACTAGAATATCGCTAATTGCAGTACCACCCCAAGGTGCATTAACTGCGCCTGCAACGTGACCTTTAGCATAATCTCCAGCACTTCTAATATCAAGAATTGTCATGTCTTCACCAGCTTCAACTTTGCCGATGAATTCTTTTTGATTAATTTTGTAGATATGTTCTGGCATGTTAGCGAAGTATGCCATCACTTCTGATTCAACGACTGATGAAACCGTTTCATATCCTTTGTTTGTCCAACCAAGAGGCGCGTTAGAACCAACACCCATACCACCATTCAGTGATACAGCATCAATACCAAGTAGTCTCATTGCAGCAACTGTTTGACCAGCTGTTTGACCTGAATAGCAATATACTACAACAGGTTTGTCTTTTGGAAGTGAATCAAATCCAAGTTCCATACCAGCACCCCAAGGTAGGTTTGCTGCGCCTGCAATATGAGCACCATTAAAGTCTTTTTCGCTTCTGATTGATAAAAGATAGAAATCTTCTTCTGCTTCTAACATAGCACTTAAGTTGTCTTCAGAAACTTTGTAGTTTTTAAACTTCGTTTCTTTAACATCTGCTAGGCCAGCATAATATGTATGAATTGCTTCTTGAATTTCTGGTGTAATTTCTGTGATATCTTCAGTAACAACATTAGCTTCTGTAGACATTACAGCTTCATAACCTTCAACCTTTGAGATACCAAAGTTGAAACCAAGATTTACACTCCTTGCGTCAAAACCAGCAATATTTAGTGTGTGAACTGCTTGGCCAGCTGTTTGACCTGAGTAGCAGTAAACATAAAGTGCTTTATCTTGTGGCAATTTAGAAAGTACATCACTAATTGCAGTTCCACCCCAAGGTGCATTAATAGCGCCTTCAACATGGCCCTTTGCATAATCAGCTGCACTTCTAATATCAAGAACAGTTATGTCTTCACCAGCTTCAACTTTGCCAATGAATTCTTTTTGATTGATTTTATAGATATGACTTGGCATATCAGCGAAGTAAGCTTTTACTGTTTCTTCTAGTGAAGCAGCTTCTGTGACTTCTTCAGCCGGTGCTTCAGTTGTTTCAGCTACTGCTTCTGCTGGTGCCTCAGTCGTTACTTCCATAGATGTTTCAGTAGCCTCTGGCTCACTTGCACAACCCGTAAAACTCATTGCTAGTGCTAAAACTAAAACCAATGACAACCATTTTGTATACTTTTTCATGTTAATCCCCCTCTGTGGTATTATGATGCATCCTGCTCACTTGGAACAACTTCAGGTGCTTTCTCTGCAGAAGGCATACCTTGATTTTGCCACTCAAGCCAAGCACCATCATAAACTTTAATGTTTGAATAGCCCGCTTCTAACAATAATGCTGCCGTTTGAGTTGCCCTAAACGACGATTTGCAATAAAGAATTATTTCATCATCTTTTTCGAAGCCCAGATCCTTGTAATTCAGTTCAATTGTACGACCTGATTTAAAAGACCCGTCAGAGTATAGGTTTTCTGTGTGTGCATACAGCTTGGCACTTGGAATTGCACCTTCATCAAACTCAGCTCTTGATCTTACATCAAGAAGTTTAGCCATTGATTCGCCATTTGCCACAGCCTTAACCTCTTCAAGTGATGCTATTAAAGACGCGTTTACATCTTTAGCAACATACTCAACTGAATCGGGTTGAGGCGTATCAGCAGACATTGCAAGCCCTGCTTTTTCTAGACCTTTCGCACCTTGATTAATCACACGTACGTCTTCATGTCCGTAAAGCTTCATAACCCACCACACACGTGATGCATATACGCCACCTTTATCGTCATAGATCATTACTGTGTCGTCATTTGCGATACCAAAACCAGACATTGTTTTCTCGAAAGCTTCTTTAGAAGCAACAAGTCCACCCACTGGCTCAGAAACTGTAATTAAACTTGGTGGTAAATTAATAGCACCATCAAGATGTCCTCTTTCATAGCTTTCAAGGTCGCGCGCATCAATTACAACGTTGCCAGACACATTTAACAGCTGACCAACTTCTTTGGCTTCAATTATATTTGAAGCTCCAGTGTATGTTGTTTGACTTGCACATCCTGCTGCTACGAGTACCATAACGAGAACAAGAACCACAGCTAAACTGCGTATCCATTTCTGGTTCATAATACATCCTCCCTGCTTGTTACCATGTTTTCAAAGATTCTAATGGGTTATTCGGTCAAAACAAGCCCACATCGAATTGGAAATTGTAAAATGGCATCAAAGTTTGTTAAGCAGTTGACAATCTAAATTAAAGGTTGCCGCTTTTTAGAACCTCACCTATATTATAACTATGAAAGTACCTTATACTGGTATTGAGAAACATGATACTGTATCGATATTTCTTAACATGGGTTGCAAGACCCTCCCATTTGAACATGTTATGATGATAGATATGGTCTAATTACTGATTATTTCAAACAATAGTGGGGGTAAATAACATGAAAAAGTATAATGTTCATTATATTTTAGCATTAATTACATATATAGTTGTCAATTTATTATCAATTACTAAATTTCCTTTTGTACATTCCGACGAAACATGGTTGGCAGGTCTTAGTAAAACAATCTTTGATTATAAAACATTTATTATTACAGAACCATTTTTCGATTTGTTTCCGAGACAACCTCATACCATTAAGTCGCTCTTTCATCTTTTACAAGGTCACTGGATGAACATCTTTGGTTATGGAATAGTACAAATTAGGCTACTTTCATTCATTGTTGGAATGATGGTGTTGGTAATTTTATATGGGTTTTTAAAGAGAAAACATTCGAAACTCAATATATATATATCCCATAAGAATCATTTACCTTTCCTATTAACTGCGTTTATGGCAATCAGTCTACAGTTTATCTATGCATCGCATTTTGCAAGGCAAGAAATAATCATCCTCCTCTTCATGGTGTGTTCTTACATTATTGTGGATCAATACGTTATAAGTCGAAACGCTTTAACAGGCAAGTCTTATACCCCCATTACCGCACTATGTTTACTCACCGGTCTTGCCATTGGCTTTCATCCAAACAGTTTCCTAATCGCCTGTGTTGTTGGTAGCTTACTTTTTTATAATGGGGTCATTACAAAATCATTCAACAAACTGCTCCTTTATATTCTAGGGACAGGTTCAATTGCGTCCATTTATGTTGCTTTATCTATATCATGGAACAATAATTTTATTTCAGCTTATAGCACCTTCGGTGACAGTCTTGGTGCTACTGCATCGCTGCTAGATAAGATACATACCTTCCCTATTTTTCTGTATAAACTTTTTTATGGTATCAGCGCTACGTATTATACACCTGACATTCGTATTGAAATGATATTATTTGTTTTTCTAATCGTTTTAACAGGACTTGCTCTTATTTTTAAACGCCTACAGTTTTCTCATGAATGGACCCTTCCTTTACTTGCATGTCTTGCTTTAACGGTTGGTCTAATCCTTATAGGAAGATACAATGCAACCTCGATCGTGTTTTATTTGCCATTTTTAGTCCTGCTTTTAAATGGTTTAATTACAAGCTTGCTTATTGGGTCACATACCTATAAACCATTGCTGTTTCAAAGCCTATTATCACTTATTATTCTCATATCGATGGTCAGAAGTGGAAGTGAAATTATAAAAAAGCCACTCGAAACTTATGATGCATACATAAATGAGATTCAGGCACATATACCAAGCGAATCTAAAAGCCTCTGTAATTTGAATGCTGGGTTTGCATTTGAACCCAATCAGTTTCTAGATGTTCGCAACCTAACATTACTCTCAGAAAATAAGATGACAGTGGGAGACTATATACACCATAACGCTATTGACTACATCGTCCTCTCAGAAGAGCTTTCCTACATTTATAGAAATCAAGACCCTTGGTCTATCGTTTATGGGCGCCTAGATTATTACCCAGAACTTATGTCTTTGATTGATACTCAGTTTACACCTATCCATACTTTTGAGAGTCCTCAATACGGAATGAGAATTGTAGATTATAATGACGGCTATCCTTGGGAAGTGGTCATTTACAAAAAAACAAACCCTGATCATAACAATTGATCAGGGTTTCACATTTTGAAGCAAGTTTTGAATGAAGTTCGAACTAAGTTTTAATATAATCATAGATTTTCTTATACATGTCTAGTGAATTTGAGTTCGATTCCATTTCAAAGATTTCAGAATCCCCTCCACTATTAATAGCCAATACTTTCGTAGACAAAAATATTGCTTCATGTATATCATGGGTAACAAACAAGACTGTTAAACCGTGTTCTTTGGCTAAAACTAAAAGTAAGGATTGGAGTTTTTGTTTGGTATGTACATCAAGACTGGAGAATGGTTCATCCATCAATACTAAATCGGGATTTGTAAACATGGCACGTGCAATTGCTACACGTTGCCTCATCCCACCAGAAAGACTATTTGGATATTGTTCTTCATATGTACTTAGACCGACAGCATGCAACAAGTGTTTAGCTTGACTCTGAGCTTCAGATTTCGAAATCTTTTTATGCCCTGAATAATAGGAAAGCATCACGTTCTGGACCACTGTTTTCCAAGGTAACAGTTGCTCAGAGCTTTGAAACACAACACTAGTCGTGATTTCTTGATCCATTTTCATAGAGCCACTATATATACTTGGAGTTCTATCTTTGGTGTCAAATTGACCAATCATTCTTAATAATGTGCTTTTCCCAAGGCCCGTTTGGCCAACAATCGTAACAAAGTCATTTTCATTTACAGAAAGATTTAGTGCATTTATAATTGGCTTCTCATAACCTATGGAACAGTCCTCAAACTGAATGTAGTTACGTGTCATTTAGCATGCCCCACTTTCTTAGTGTTTGGGCTTCAAGAAGATCAAACAAACCTTTTTCAACTAAAAGACCAACCATTACAACGACAAGTAGGCCCGAAAACATTCCGGCTGTGTCCATGAAGACCCTGTTTTTGAAAATAAACCATCCAAGACCGCCACCATTGCCTATTGCACCGAATATCATCTCTGCACTGATTAATGCCCGCCATGCCCTAGCCCAGCCTGTGCGTAGACCAGATAAAACATAAGGCAATATTGCGGGGATTATAATATGTTGATACTTCTTGATTGATCTGAAACTATACCCCTTACTAATTTGAAGATACATTTGGGGAATATTATTTATACCGGAACACAGGTTTATCAAAAGTGGCCAAAGCACAGAATGGATGATAACCCCTAGGATTGCACCTTCACCGACTCCAAACCAAATCATGAAAATAGGTAAAATAGCTATACCTGGAAGCGGATGAAACAAGGCACTTAAAGCATTTATTATAGCCTTCAATGTTTTGGACTTGGAACTTAGAACCATTCCTATAGCGGCTAAACCAAAAGCTAGAGTTATACCTTTACTCACTATTACAATGGACCTAATAACTTGACCTACCAGCCCTTCTTCAGTCAGTGCATATTGTAATTTCTCAAACACTTTCACTGGACTGGGTAATATTAGAGGAGAATATATTTCTAATCTATATACCACTGTCCATATAACCAGTAGAGATAAAAACACCAAGATACCGCTTCTCATAGACTTCATCATTCTACTCACTCCAAATAAGCTGTTTATCCTGAATTGAGTCACTAATATACATTTCATCTATCATAAAGCCAACAAAGGATTCTAGACCAAGCACGTCTCTTGAATAACTCATGTTTTCTTCATATATGAATTTCTCTAGTTTATTCGAGTCAATGCCATATTGCTTCGACAATATATTTAGTGTTTCTTCTTTATTGTTTTCCATAAAAGCTATAGATTCATCTAAAGCATTTTTTACAGCCTGAACTGTTGTTATTTCACCAAGCATCTCTTCTCTAAGCGTCCCTACAATAAAGGTAAACTGCCCACCAAAAGCTTCTTCACCAGAAATGACCTGATTCATACCAGCCTCTTGCTCCTCAAAAATATAGGGTGGAGAAGTAAAATGCATGGATATATCCGAATCTGAAAGCAGAAGCTGAACACCATCAGGATGTTTCATACTCACCAATTGGTTGTCGAAGACTTTTGCGTTCCCCAACTCTCTTTTGGCAGCCATACTTAATAATATATGTTGTATGCTTCCTGGTTGAGGCAGGGCAATTTTTTGATCTTGTCTAATGTCTGAAAGTTCATTAATTTGCTCATCATTTGACATGAGTCCCAAAGGGGCTTGAGACAAACCTGTGAAAATTTGCCAGTTCATACCATTTTCTGCTCCAATTAAGTAGGGTGGAATCCCCATAAAGCCTATATCCAGTTGATCAGATAATATTGCCTCTCGAATAGCTGCTGTGTTTCCTAACTGAACCCATTCTACACCAAGTGAAGGGGCATGTTTTTCAATCAATTTCTGATCTTCCATGATTGTTAAAGGTGCATATGCTAGACCAAACTGCCGAGCTATTTTTAACGTTTTCTTTGTGTTCTCAGCTTCTATATCGCTGTTCACGTCTTGTTTTTCAGCTTTACAGCCTGCAATAAAAACAAGGGTAATAATCAGTAACACTGTAATTTTTATATTCTTTTTCATCAACGATTCCCCCTACGCCCAGCTATCACAAGATTTTCTTTTTGATCATTTTCAAGTTTAAGACATTTAAAAAATTCATTAATGCGCTCACAAATTGCATTTTCATTTGATCCGTATAATAAGCCGAACCCAGCACGGGCCGATGCATTTTCGATTTCAGGGATCTCATCTCCATTTTTATAATGGCACCTAAAATCATCTATCCCCTGAACCTGCATCATTTCATCTTTAGACGTAACTTTTTCTAATTTTCCGGGCTGTGCAAAAAATAGTTGTACACTTACACATGCCTCATTTTTTCTGAAATCATAATGCTCTACAACATCTAAGTCAATTGATCTTCCAAGGGACAAATCAATTTGTGCATTTAATATATCAAATCCTGTTATTTTAGGGATAAACTGATCCTCGTAAGCACCGCCAATCCTACACGCAATTTCATTAACAAGCATGCCTGATTCACCAATTAAAAATTGAAAATAAATGGGCCCATCACTTATGTTAAATGCAGCCACTATTTGCTCAGTCAACTCTTTCGCTTTAGTGCCATACTCTTTGATATGTATTGATGGGTGTTCATGAGAAACACATACACCAATTCTATCTTCTTCATCAAAGGTAACACGATCAGTCATTGTTAATATGTAGCATCTCCTACTTTTAACCCATCCGCTGACTGTGACCTCTTGATTCTCGTAATATTTTTCAAGAAGAGCTTTCTTGGCTTTTGAATAAGATAAGGTTGTCTTAATATGTTCCCAAACCTGTTCGGGGTTATTTACTTTAAAAATGCCTCTTTGTCCTTGTGAATCTACAGGCTTAAGCACTGCAGGATAAGTCATGTTTTCAATTTCTTTATATTGTATATCATTAATTTCTAGATTCGTTTGATCTATGTTTCCATCTATTAGAATATACTCAATGGTTGGTATATTGTTACTTACAAATATTTTTTTCATCACTTCTTTATTGGTCACTGCCAGCGCAGTGTCTACACCAATACCAGATGCCAGATCCAATTGTTTTGCCACCTTTGCTGCTGTAAGCACGGGTTGATCTGTTCCAACGGTCAAAATTGCATCAATATTATGCCTGTCTGCTTCTCTCAGCGTTTCCTCATACGAGAAGGTGTCTGCCTTAGCTGTATAACTGGCAATGTTTTTCCCTGGCGATTGATCTAAATAGTCGCTTACAACAACGTCATGCCCATTTTCTAAGATCCTATTAATCGCACACAGTTGATTGGTGCCACCACCCAACATCATGATCTTCATCCGTGGTCTCCTTTTATGTTCTCTTTTCTATTCTCTTTTTTGCTTTCATTTTTGCCTCATTGCTTATATCTAATTTTTACAGGTCAGATTGATCGTCGACTGAACTATAAAACTACAATTCATTTTCTCACTTGATCTTGTTGTAAATCTTGCACTTAACCTAGCCCATGACTTGAATTCTTTATTTAAAGGTCCATATGTCTTATATAAGTTTAGAAATAATTTTACCAACTTAACCATATTATAATTGGACTGACCTTGACCTCTAGGTGTATAGGGAATCTGCACGTTTTCAATTGTATTGCACTTGCTTAGTAACAAACACGATATGTAAACAAATCCATTTTGATTTCCTAAAACACGATCATTTAGTGCACTCCTAAATACCCTAAAACTACTCACCCGTTTTCCATTCAAATTTTTGTACCTTTTCCAGAAGAAATTTGCAGTTAGTTTTGATCCTAAAGACCGGTGTTTTCCGTCATGTCGTTCCGTAAAAACGCCATAAACAAGGTCAGTAGTTGAACTTAGTCTATTTATTAACTTAGCTAACAGTTCCGGCGCATGTTGAAGGTCATCATCCATAGTAACTATAATATTACCTGTTGCATAGTGCATACCACAATAGGTTGCATTTTGCTGACCAAAATTCTTAGATAGTTTGATACTTTTTACATGTTCAAATGATGTGCTTAACTCTGTCATTACATCAAAACTGTTGTCAGGACTGTTATCGTCAACAAGGATCACTTCATGATCATAGGCTTTTAAAGCATGACTAAAAACGCGTTGAATTCTTCTAATGAGCTCAACGAGTGTCTTAGAACCACAGTATACAGGAACTACGATTGAAATTTTTTGTTGTTCTGATTTTTGTTCTAGAATTTGCCCACTTATTGGATCAATCAGTTTAGCCACCTAATCACCCCTTTACTCTGCAGTGTCACTACAAGTCTTCTAACACACGTTTAACGACAGCAATTACAGTATCTACATCTTGTTTTGATAATTTGGTATGAACAGGTAATCTAAAAATCCTGTCAAATAGATCTTTTTCAAAAGGAAAATCATTGGGAGAATAGCCTAATGTTTTACCCATTTTCGAGATGTGCAGGGGTACAAAATGTTGCCTTATAGGAATACATTTTTTTTGCATCCCTTGTTTAAAGGTAACCCCATCTTCTTTATTATGAAAGCGAATATAAAATAAATGACCATTTGATTTATTTGAGTCTAAACCACTTCCAAGTTGATTTAATTTATAGTCATCTTCCATACCTTCAAAGATCTCATACTTATCAGGATTCCTTGGAATTTGTCTTATATAAGCAGATATGATTTGTCTACGTTTTTCCATTCGTTGTTCAAAGGACTCCAATTGACCCCTTAGCAGTGCCATTAAAATATCTGATGGCACATAACTAGAACCATACCCTGTCCATTCATATTTTGCTTTGTCACCACGCATAAAGGCCATTCTATCAGTACCCTTTTCAAGGATTCTTTCTGCCAGTGCCCTAAGGCTGTCATCTGCTTCTGGTAAAATGATTGCCCCACCTTCACCTGAAACATCATTCTTAGTGCCATGAAAACTTAGGCATCCAACATCTCCATATGAGCCAAGTGATATTCCATTGTATACCGATCCGAAGGCTTGGGCTGCATCTTCAATTAACTTAATATTATTTTCACTACAATAAGCAGAAATAAGGTCAATATCATGACATACGCCACCATAATGAACAGCAATAACCGCCTTTGTTTTTTTTGTAATATAAGGCAGAATTGTTTTGAGTGATATACACAAGGATGCGTGTTCTACTGGTACAAAAACTGGTACACCTCCCATAGCCAGTACGGCGTTGGCAGTTGAAGGAAATGTAAAGCTTGGCATAATTACTTCATCATGTTCCTTTATGCCAACCAAATGTACAGCCATTTCAAGGGCATGAGTCCCAGAAGTTGTCATCAAAACACTTTTTTTTGGAAAAAAATTTTCAAGCACGCCTTCTACGATTCTCGTATTAGGACCTCTACCAGTAATATGTCCATTTTTCAGTGCTTTGAGCATATACCTTTCCTCGGCATTTCCAAGTTCAATTTCGTGAAATTTCATATCAATCACCATCTTACCAATTGTTGTACAATTTTATTCTCTACAATTTTCTGCTATACTGTTGACCCAAGAAGGCAGTCTCTTAAAGGGGGCTTTAAATTGATCAAGCTCGAATGTTTCGGAGAATTTTGTCCAATTCCACTTTTAAAGATACAAAAGCATTTAAAAACCATTGCTTCAGGAGAATCTCTTAACGCTGTCACCGATCACAGTTGTGTTCTTGAATCCATTGAAGACTTTCTAAGAAAAGGTGAAGCCACCTATGAAGTTGATGAAGTCATGAATGGCGTCTGGGAAATTACAATTACAAAATCATAAAGACATAGAATAACCACTGCTAAAATGACTGCCTCATTTACACATCACCACAGCTCAATGTCACTACAATGAATCGGATGTATTCTTTTACATCCGGTTTTTATTTTTTGAATACATCACCCATAAAAATCTAACAAAATCCTTCTTTACCAATTTCAATAAAGGATTGAATGGATTCTTTTACAGAAGGGCTCACTTTATTGAGTTGTTTGCTCACCAAATGAATATCATAGTTCATGTTCAATCCTTCAATCTCAACCAGCTTATATCTTCTTTCATATAACTCACGTTTTACAGCTGTATAAGGTAAGAACGAAACACCATAATTGTTTTCGATGGATGCTTTTACAGCCGAAATGGAATCAACATCAAAAATAATATTAAGATCATCAAAGCATAAGTCAACCTGTGAAAACTCTCTATTTAAACAAGAGTTAATGCTGTCAATATTCTTAAGTGTTACAAATTCATATTTCTGTAGATCCTCAAAATGAATGGTATCTGGAATATCATGATTATATGCAGAAACGAGAACAACCTTCTCCATTCCCACTCTATGTACATATAAACTTTCATCTTTTACAGGCCCACTAACGAAGCCTAGATCACATATATCATTTTGAATGTCGCGCAGTGTATTATCGTTACTGCTTGATACCAATTCATATTTATGGTTAGGAAAAAGTCTTTTTACTCGGTATAAAATACACGGTAATGAGTAATTAACAAGACTCCAGGTAGCATTGACTCGAACTGTGTCCATTTTCTTCTCTAAACGTTCCATATCTTTTATCATTTTTTCATAGTTTAATATGATGTTCTCTGAATACTTAAGGACTATATTGCCCATTTCTGTTGGAACTACACCCTTATTTGAACGATTTAACAACTTATGGCCCAGTGCATCTTCAATTCTATTGATCATCTGACTCAGTGCAGATTGAGAAATATGTGCACGATTGGCAACCTTTGAAATGCTTTTTGCCTCTACAACTCTCTGAAAAAGCTTTAACGAATCAATATTCATATCCATCTTCCTCCTATAATCTTTCCCTTAGCGAAACCGAATCTATATTAGTTACTCTTATAATAAGATTTTGTATTCATTTTAACAATCCTTATTTTTCAAGCTTTCACCTACATTCTATATAATATTAGCCAATAGTGGTTATAAGTTTTATTGATATTGCTTCAGTATTACGAATGTTTACAATCCCTCTCCTAATGATAGAATGAAGTTGGAAATTGTTAAATGTGTGTCAAAATGGTCGCTTTAAATTAGCTTTATAAAAATTGAATGAGGTGATGAATATGTCCGAAACGACTACAACATCGACTGCACCACGTCGGTCGCGGTCACGGGCTGCTCGTAAGCCAAAGAAAAATCAAATACCACTTGGCTTAATTCTTGGTCTTGGTTTTGTAGGCATCGGGTTAGCACTAGCTACAAAATCAGCTATGTTAGGATTTTTCTGGATCACAGGTATTTCTTTTGGATTTATACTCCAAAGAGCTCGTTTCTGTTTTACAGCTTCGATGCGTGATCCTTACTTGACTGGCGGAACTTCACTAACACGTGCGGTTCTAGTTGCTCTTACACTTACAACGCTTGGTTTTACAGCAATTAAGTATGGTTATTTTGCAAAAGGACTTCCAATTCCAGGTATGGGATACGTTGTTCCAATTAGTTTTGCAACAGTAGCTGGCGCATTTCTATTTGGTGTAGGAATGGTTATTGCTGGTGGATGTGCTTCTGGTACATTAATGCGTGTAGGTGAAGGTTTTACAATGCAAATTATTTCCCTTGTCTTCTTTGTTATTGGTTCTCTATGGGGTGCTCATGACTTTGAATTCTGGAAATACAACTTTATTTCAAAAGGTCAGTCCGTATTTTTACCAGATGTATTTGGTTGGTTTGGGGCCGTTGTGCTTCAACTTACTATTATTGGTTTACTTTACATTGCTGCTGTTAAATATGAAAAGAAGAGATCGGAGGCATCATAATGAATGAATTGGTTATTGATTGTTTAGGTGAAGCTTGTCCAGTACCACTCGTAAAAGCACAAAACAAACTTAAAGAAATGGGAACAGGCGATGTTCTTATTGTTCAAATAGACCACAGTTGTGCTATGAAAAATGTTCCTGAATGGGCACGTAAAGATGGTCATAATGTTGAAGTTGAAGAAGTTGATGACGGCGAATGGGAAGTTATCATCGAAAAGGTTAAATAGTCTACTATAATAAACAGACAAATATTGGAGGAATAATCATGAATGAATTAGTAATAGATTGCTTAGGCGAAGCTTGTCCAGTACCACTCGTAAAAGCACAAAACAAACTTAAAGAAATGGGAACAGGCGATGTTCTTATTGTTCAAATAGACCACAGTTGTGCTATGAAAAATGTTCCTGAATGGGCACGTAAAGATGGTCATAATGTTGAAGTTGAAGAAGTTGATGACGGCGAATGGGAAGTTATCATCGAAAAGGTTAAATAATTACTATTTAAGGAGGTGTTGTTTTGGAAGCTACAAAAGCGTTTTTCAATAAATTACGTGACGATGAAATTTACAAGCAGTGGTTTAAAAGTCCTCTTACATATGTAGCCGGTGCTGTTCTTTTGTCAGTATTTCAAATCATCACACTAGCAGTCACAGGCAATCCATGGGGGGTTTCAGGTGTATTTGCAAACTGGGGCGCATGGGTGTACGAAGCCTTTGGAGGCAGCGTTGATAAATGGTACTACTTCTCAAGTACTGGAGCACAAAAAACACTTGAATCTGGCATTCTAAATCATGCTGGAACTATGAGAAACTTAGGAATTATTGTAGGTGCCCTATTTGCAACACTTATGGCATCTCAGTTCAAAATCAAAAAAATTAAATCTAAAAAACAAGTTGTAGCTGCTGTTAGTGGCGGTCTTCTTATGGGCTATGGTGCTAGAATAGCATTTGGTTGTAACATTGGTGCTCTATATAGTGGCATCTCTTCCCTATCTCTTTCGGGTTGGGTATTTGCAATCGGTATGTTCTTTGGTGCTGTTGTAGGCAGTAAACTTCTTGTTAAGTTCTTCATGTAGATTAATACCATATCTTTAAAAATTACTTCTTCAATACGAATGTATTGAGAAATTGGGATATAAGCAGTAATAGGGGTGAAGTAAATGGCTAGAGAGAAAAAAATAGAACATTACGACGTTGTCATTATCGGTGGCGGAGCTGCTGGTCTGACTTCTGCAATTTATGCAGGTCGCGCTCGACTTAGCACATTATTAATCGAAAAAGCACTCGTCGGCGGTCTTGCTACATACACAAATGAAATTGCCAACTACCCAGGTTTCCCGAATGAACCTAAGGGTGAGGAAATTACAAACCTCATGAAAGAACAAGCAAAAAACATGGGTGTAAAATTCAAGTTAACAGATGTTAAATCTGTACAACTTGACGGCGAAGATAAAGTTGTTGAGACCTTCCGTAATAAGTTCATTGCTAAAACAGTAATTCTTGCTACAGGTGGCAGACCAAGAACAACTGGTGCACTCAATGAAGAGAACTACCTATTTGATAAAGGAATTTCTTTCTGCGCTACTTGTGATGCTGCTTCAAATACTGACAAACACGTAGTTGTAATTGGAAGTGGCGATGCAGCAATCGAAGAAGGTATGTTCCTTACAAAGTTTGCTGATAAAGTAACCGTTTCAGTTATGCACGATGAAGGTAAGATGGACTGTAATGAGATTGCGCGTGACCAAGCTCTTAAAAACCCTAAAATGGAGTTTGTTTGGAATACTGTAGTAGACTCATTTGAAGGATCTGAGCACCTTGAACGTGTTGTAATGAAAAACCTAAAAACTGGTGAAAAAATTCCTGTAGATTGTGATAACTGCTTTGAATTTATCGGTTATATTCCAAACACAGAAATTCTTCAGGGTCAGGTTCAATTAACTGACCGTGGTTATATCATTACAAATGAAAAAATGGAAACAAACATTCCTGGTGTATTTGCCTGTGGTGACGTACGTGAAAAATGGTTAAAGCAGGTAGCTACAGCTGTTGGAGATGGAGCAATTGCCGGATTCGCTGCTGAAAAATACATTGCTGAAACTGAAGTGTACGACCAGCTGATTGAATCCACTGAAGACAAGCCAGGGCTTGTTTACTTATACAATGCGATCGATGCACCTTCTCGTGAGTTCCTCAATACAATTGAGCGTTATGAAAACGATAGAAGTGGTGAAGTTGCTGTTTCAAGAATTGACGTTTACAAATCAAAGGGTCTTGCTGAGCGATTTGGCGTTGAGAAATTCCCTGCTGCAGTTGCTCTTAAACATGGTAAAATCCACTGTGTTTGTTACGATGAGCTATGCAGAGATGGTTTCTGTACAACAATCTTCGACAACATGATTGAAAATGCAGTGGTTGCTGCCAAATAAGTGGTTCTCCTTCTCTTAATATAATTAAGAATGGTTTATTATAAAAGCCTCCGAAATCTATTTCGGAGGCTTTTTAACTCATTTTATTTATAAAGGCAGGTACATTTCGTACTGCATAAGCTCATTTTTCTTCATTCCAATATGTTTGCAAAAGCTTCTCATAACAGCATTGTTTGCGAGCGTCATTCTTATGCTCTCAAAGCTTTCATTTTTCAACACTTCAAACAATACTGCCATACCAATTCCAAGGCCTCGAAACTCAGGTTTAACATGTAAAAAGAATAGACTCCCTTTATAGATGCCACAGGCTGCCATAATTTTGTCACCATCAAAGGCTTGGTAATACCGTCCCTTCATGCTTTTATAATATTCAATGTCCGATTGCCAAGGCAGGTGCAAATCAAATAACTCTTTTCTATATGACAACACATCATAATAACCCACTTGTTTGATCTCATAATTCTCTTCAATTGGCAGTACACTCATTTTTGTTAACTCAACTTTAGGAATATTAAAGTACTCTAGGTCATAGACTTTTTCATAACCATTTTTCTCGTAAAAGTGAATGGCTCGATCATTCCCTACAATCACCTCAAGAAACATTTGTTTGCAACCTTTTTGAAGGCCTTTTTCTTTATGGAAATCTATTAACTTTTGAGAAATACCTTTTCCCCTATAATCCGGAGCAATACACATGGTTCCGCATCGCATGGTTTTAATTCCATTTAGTACTCTAATGCCACCCAAGATAAGGCCAACACCCCGGTCACCATCAAGAGCTATACAAGACAACTCCTTCTCATTTCCTTCAGGCCCGAAAAATCGCTCTAGCATATCATCTTTTTCCATTACAATTTTGATCATATAATCAGAGAACCCTTTGCTAAACGCCTCATAAATCTGATCATCTGTTGCTTCCGAACAATTTTTATACATTATCATACGGTTTCCCCCACTCATGCTTTTTTTAACCAATTCATTCTTACCCAAAGAATGTTGGATCACACGATTAAGCAATAAATGGTACTGAGTTTTGTGCACTATTTTGATTTTCAACTTTACCAAGTCTAACACATTCATGTGCTAACACTGTGGTTGTATCTACGAACGCACCTTCCAAACCCAAACCGTCTGTAATGACAGGGAGTTCTGTACAGCCAAGTATTATAGGCATACTTTCACCACGCGTCTGTGTCTTTAACAAATCTAAAACAATTTCTTTATCTGGCAGTGTACCATCTTTTTTTACATTGTAGATCCACTGCATAAGTTCTTCTTGTGATTTCGCACCTGGAACTATGAGTTCAATACCTCTAGATTCCAAAGCAAAATTATAGATTCCCGCTCTGTAAGTCCCTTTTGTTGCAAGAAGCAGCGCCTTCTTTTTTCTAGGCCAGTTTTTCTTTATATAAGCGCCCGTTAGGTCAACCATATTGAGAACAGGGATGTTTAGAAACCCTTGAATTGCACCATGGAATCGATGTGCAGTGTTACAGGGCATTGCTATGAAGTCAGCACCCATATATTCTAGTTTAAGTGCTGACCTGACCATTTCCCGTGTAGGATCTACACCTTCACCAAGGATAAACGCAGTTCTATCTGGTATTTGTGGATTGTCATCCATTAATACCCGTAAATGATCTTGATCAGTTCCTGCAACTGTCATTTGAACTATCTTCTTAAAAAAGTCTGCCGTCGCGAGCGGCCCCATTCCACCTAATATTCCAACTTTCATGATAATGCCTCCTAATTCGTTATTTATAACTTATTAAGCGCAAGTCTCATGCCATTTTTCAAATGGGCAATTAGAGGGATTTGCATCAAATAAAAAGAAAAATGGGTTCTAAATCGACCCGTTTTAAATCCCGTTAATCATATTATGGACACTTTGTCCTTTACTAGTAAGTTTGCTGCCAGCCCTGCCTTTTCCAAGAACAACCAGTTCCTTCTCATAAGCATCCATCAATAAATTTCTTATTTGAGACTCTGACAGATCCACACCCTCGGCTATTGCAATCTCTTCGAGTGCCCGTCTTCCAATAGAACCTTCAGTGTGCATGGTTTCTAATAACCAGCATAGTTCTGAACCTATAAGTGACTTCACCAGTTTTGTATGTTCTAAGTCTTGGTTTTCTTTCACAATAAAAGGCAGTGATTCTGTTTCAATCTGTTGTCCTGGTTCAATAATATGAACCAAATATTCTGCTAAATTTGTAAGCTGTCTAATGTTACCTGGCCAAGAATACCCAGACAAATAATCCATTGCACTTTTACTAAGGTATTGATTCAAATCAACTGGCTTCATTAAGATCAATTCCATCTGCATTTTCAAGAGTAATGTAATATCCTCATTTCGATCTCTTAAATTAGGCACTTCAATGGGAAGTACACAGATCCTATAATAAAGGTCCTTTCTGAAGGCACCTATTTCTACCTGCTCAATTAAATTTTTATTTGTAGCAGCTATAATGCGAACATCAACAGGGATCTGTTTACGCCCCCCTACACGCCGGATTTGTTTTTCTTGTAAAACTCTTAGTAGGCGGGTTTGGAAACTTAGAGGTGCGTCTCCAATTTCATCTAAAAACAAAGTCCCTCCATGCGCTGCTTCAAAAAGTCCTTGAGAACCACCCTTGCGGGCACCTGTAAAAGCACCATCCTCATATCCAAATAATTCAGATTCGATCAAATTCTCTGGGAGTGCAGCAAAATTAACTGGCACAAAGGGCCCACCCTTTCTGCTTGAATGATTGTGCATGGCCTGAGCAAGTAATTCCTTACCCGTCCCACTTTCACCTTGCAAAAGTATAGTCGCTTCACTGATAGAAACTCTTTTAGCCATTTGAATTGTTTTCTGCATCACACTAGACTTAAAGTGTATATCGTTAAAATGATACTTAGCATCATGAACAGCGGCTCTATTTTTTCGCCTTAACTCATGCTCCATTTTCTGAATAACATCAGCATCCTCTATATTAAGTATGAGTCCTTGCTGACCATTGGCTCGTTTAACATTTTGAACTTGAATGACACAATCTCTATCAAAAATTTTAATTATGTGTTTTTCAAAAGGTGCTTTAATGGCGGTATCCAGTTCTGGAATGACTGCATCTACATTTTGTCCTATTACAGCATCAACGGTTTTTCCAGACAATCTAAAAAATGCCCTGTTCATTAGTACAACTTTTCTATTTTCATCTACATATACAATGCCTGAACTGGAATGATCCGCTAACACTTGGAATGAATCCTTCATTTCGGATGCGTCCTTGGCGGCATCATTATACTTTTTTACCAGCCCGTACATATCACGTATGTATGTTGACGACAATGTAGGCGCTATATTTTCTAACACACCCAAGGCTTCTGCAACCTCAACAATGGTTGTTAAGTCAATCTGTCTTGTCCCAATGTCAATGATTTGTTTTACACCACTTGGAACCAAGTGAGGTTCCCCAGGTGTAACCGCAATCATTAGTTTTCGATATGTTTTTATTCCAGGATAATACGGGTAAAAGTTTAGGTGATCAAGACCCAACTCTAACAATTGCATGATTGCAATGTCAGTGGTCTTCTGATGATCATTTACAAGCAAGACATCGGTCCCATCTGGCAGATCCATAAGTTCAGGTAAATACCTAAAATCGATAACACGCCTAGCCCTTATACTATTAAGATCCTTAGGCATGACTGTTGACATATCTAAATCTTCTATCCATTTCCCAGTGTCTAATACAAGGGATTTGGAAAAATCAATGTCAAAAAGCCCATCTTCTACACAGATGGGCTTAACTTTTAAAAATTCTCCGAATATAGATTCCATATCTTTTGATATATTTTGAGCTGTTTGACGTCCATGGCTCAGTACATATAAATTATTCACAGCCGTCTCCTTTTTCCTTCTATTACTTTCATTTCTTATTTATTGAGTAACTTGCAAAACTAGAGCTTCAAGTATACGCTCATCGATACATTGCAAGCGTCTAATCTAATAAAACGACCACTTCATGTCCATCTTTTCGCGGTACGCCTTAGTAATGTCTTTTGCTGTATTGAGTGCATGGACTTCATCCATAGCAGGTGCTACAATAACATCTCCTGTAACATTGTTCCACTTATAAACTAAAGTATCCGCACGATCGGCTTCGTAGGGTGTAATAACAAAGGCTGAGAAATCATTATTCACATAAATATCTCCATAAAGACCATATGTCATATTATCTGTTAAGTAGTACAATTTGTCTTTACCATGTTCATCCGGTGTAATAACAATACCATCGTACACTTCGTTGTTAATAATCAAATAACCTTCAAAATAATCTTTCTCTACTAGGCTTTTATGTAATGACCCTTTTAAAGTTATGTTCAAGGATTCCATTTCACGCTCTTGTGATAGTTCCCCTAAACAAAACTTGTAACCAACAGAGTTAAAGTATACTTCTGCTGGATAATAATACAGGCCTAAGTAGCAAGCGAATAAAATCAGGACAAGAACTGCAATTTTCCAAGTTTTCATACTTGCAGCCTCCTCTTAAGATCTATAATAATTGTATGTTAATCTTGAATTTTTAGATATTTGTCAATTTCAACTGGAAAGCCATGTCCAGTGTTCTTCATTTCTACATAATTTGGTGTAAAATTTTGTGATAATAATACGTCTTTCAATAATTGAGCATGTTCCATACATGTGCTGTCTTGATCACCTATAAAAATGGATAACTCCATATTTGGCTTTAGATCCATGAGTTTTTCTTTTTCTTCTTCAAGATATGGCAGCCATGGCCCAAACAAAATTAAATGATCTGGACTTACAATTTTTCTGCAAACAAGATCAAGCACCACTGTCGCACTCATTGAAAATCCAACCAAAACCCATTCCTTTACATCTTTAAACTCTTTCTGAACACGCATAATAATCTCACTTGATTCAGCAATAGCTTTTTCTCTATCATTCCAATGATAGGCGTCATAAAAGTCTGGCTGGCTTGACTGTAAGAAAACACATAAAGCATGATCAACACTTTTTTCACTCCATGCCCCTTTTGTGATTCTAGCATTTTCATGATTTCCGTGAAGAATAATGTAGCCTTTTTCATGGTTCCCATCTCTAATATGATAGGTTGATTGACCCAAACCCAAAAATTCATGTTCTCTTCTTCGATTCATCTCAAGTAAGGCTTTGAACTTCATGTTTTTTCTAATAAGATCTAAATCTTTATCATTCTCCAATTGGTTTGTTTCATACCAGTAACCCTTCTCCTGTATAGCTTTTTCAAAAATATCAAGTGACAATTCTGCATTACCACTCAATGCCGCTATACAAAAAGCAAAATTGTCGATTTGTGAATCTATACCATTAACTTGATCTCTATTTTCATTAATATAATTTAAAGCTTCTTCAAATAATCCAGCACCATATAGTTCAATTATTTTCTCTAAAAAACCATGATATGACAAAGTCATCGCCACGTCCTTTCATTAGTATATCACTAAACATATATTCGCTATTCGAAGCTCTGCTTCCTGCCAAGTCATGGAAAATTATATAGCTTCTAAACAACAATTACAATACATTCATTGGGTATTAACATTTAAGTTACTTATACCCATTAATGCATACTAAATACGGCTAAGACATAAGCCTTAACCGTATTTTTTAGAACCAAATATGCACTTTATCGCTCGATTTTTAAGTACTTATCAAAATACCCTTCCATCAAACTTCCATACATTAATATTTTTCCAACCACTTCAGCACCTCTAATGCGTTTGCCCTGAAGGATACTGAATGTCTCGCTCATAGACGACACTGGCGATAATACTTTGTTTGAGCCCTTCAGTGATCATTTCTAGGGACATTGATGGCGTGTTTTTCTTATTAATGACTTGTTCTGGTAGGAAAGGTACATGAATAAAGCCACCTTTGACTGTCTTTTTTTCTGTCTCTATCAAATGCATTAAGCCATATAAAACATGGTTACATACATATGTCCCAGCAGTATAAGAAATGTTGGCAGGAATATTGGCATCATGTAAGGTTTTTAACATTCCTTTAAGAGGTAGGTTCGAAAAATATGCATTTTCTCCATCTACATGAATGGGTGTACCCAGAGGCTGATTGCCTTCATTGTCTGGAATTCTTGCTTCATCAATATTTATTCCAATACGTTCTAGTGAAAGTTCGGATCGACCTCCTGCTTGACCAACACAAATCACGATATCTGGCTTGTGTGCATTTATGGTATTTTCCAGTACTTCTAATGATCTGCCAAACACAGTTGGAATCTCTTGTTTAATGATTTCACAGCCTTCAAGCGTATTTGGCAATGCCTTAATTGCTTCAAAAGCTGGATTAATTTCTTCTCCACCAAAAGGATCAAATCCTGTAATAAGTAATTTCATTAACGAATGCCTCCTACAAATTTAAAATGCTAGTGTATAAAAGTTGTACAGACAACATTTTGTCTTATGCCATACGCATATCGTGGATAAAATCAGGTATTAGACTAACGGATTTTGAATTATCATGTCTAATTGCCATACATAGGTCTTCAGATTTAAGAGGCAGGGATTTTAAGTATACACCTGTTGCGTTGGCTATTGCATGGGCTATTGCTGGTGGAGGTGTATTTATAACAACCTCTCCAATTGATTTGGCACCCTTAGGCCCAGATGGCTCAAAGCTCGGTACAAACGACACTTGAAGATTATGAATGTCCATTCTTGTCGGTACTTTATATTGCATAAACGTATCTGTCATCATCCGACCTTTTTTTGTGTACTGTACATCTTCATAGAGTGCCATTCCGATTCCCTGGACAATACCACCTTCGACTTGAATTCTAGCCAAATTTGTATTAATAACAGTACCACAATCAACTGCAGCCACATAATCAATGAGTTCAATTTGACCAGTGTCTATATCCACCTCAACCTCAGCAAATCCTGCGATAAATGGTGGTGGACTTGTGTTACCAGAGAATGTTCCCACACCTGTTAGAGGCGCTTTTTCTCCCGCACTCAATTTTGCCTTTAAGTCCTCCACTGCTTTAAGAACAGCATTTCCAGTCACATAGGTTGTACTCGATGCATATGAACCTGTGTCATAGGGCATGTTATCTGTGTCCCCTGTTATCACATCGATATTACTAATGCGTGTTTCAAGAGCGTCCGCAGCCATCTGTAGGAGGATCGTATCACATCCTGTACCCATATCTGTCGCTCCGATTTTTAAGACATATCTTCCATTTTCCCTTAACATCACTTCAGCGGTAGCAGAATCTATTACTGCAATTCCAGATCCCTGCATGGTTATGGCCATACCAACACCGCGTACTTTTGAATCCGAAATCTTTTTGCTTGGATACTTGTCTGACCATCCAATCAGTTCCTGACCTTTTTTTATACAAGAATCCAGTGTACAACTTTGCAGTGAAGCCGCTTCAATATCTGTAGAGCCTTCCAGTATTGGATTGCATTCATTTTCTTTAATAATGTTCTTTAACCTAAGCTCTGCTGGGTCCATCCCAAGTTTATCTGCCAATTCATTTATGGCAGACTCCATCGCAAATATGGCTTGTGTTACACCATATCCTCTTAAGGCACCCGCTGGCATTTTATTGGTGTAAACCACCTTGCCCTTGTAACGCGCAGCAACCGCTTGGTTATAGAGGGGCAATGACTTATGCCCAGCTACCATCAGCACCGTCCAGGCATGTTCACCATAAGCACCTGTGTCTGAGAGGGCATCCATATCTATAGCTTTTATAATACCGTCTTTCGTTGCACCGAGCTTAATTTTAAATTGCATGGCATGTCGACTACTTGAATTTGAAAAAGTCTCTTTCCTATTAAATACAGAGCGTGCTGGTTTTCCTGTTTTCATTGTTACAATCGCTGCGAAAAGCTCAGTTGCTATGGTTTGTTTTCCACCAAAACCACCACCAATTCTTGGTTTTATAACACGCACTTGGTCTTCTTCAAGCTCAAGAGCACGTGCCGCTATACGCTTAACGTGGAATGGTATTTGTGTTGCCGTTACAATAACCAGTCTTTTGTTTTCATCTATATAAGATAAACTTCTGTATGTTTCCATCATGGCATGCGCCTGCGCTTGTGAACTGTATGAACTTTCAAAGATTTCATCACATTCCTCAAATGCATCATCCAGTGCTCCATAGCCTATTTCGTAGCTTCCAGCTAAGTTCTTTTCAGCACGACAACCAAAATCAAAATGTGTAAATAGGTCATCTTCAGAATGAACAATTGAAGTATGCCCTTCTGCTTGTTCCGGATCTAAGACTGGCTCAAAAATCTGGTATTCAACTTTAAGCATTTTCTCAGCTTTTTTCGCAGTTATCTCATTGTCACACGCAATGATGGCAACTGGATCTCCAACGTAACGGGCATGGGTATCCAAAATTCTACGATCGTATGGTGATGGTTCTGGATGAGACTGCCCTGCTACAGTGAAACGAACATCGGGTACATCAGTATGCGTTAGTACTATTTCAACGCCTTTTAACTTCTCAGCCATCTCTTTATCAATACTTAAAATTTTTGCAAATGCATGAGGACTGCGAACAATATGTACATGTAAATGGTCTTGAGTATCTTGATCGTCCGTGTATACAGATTCGCCTGTAGTTATTGCCATACCATCAATTTTTTCAATAGATTTACCTATATATTTCATCTGAAGTCTCCTCTTAAAGTTTCATTCATTACATGTCTGTTATCTTGATCATAATCTTCACTCAACCAGTTCATGATTGCACGTGTCTGACCTGCATAACCAGTACATCTACAGAGGTTGCCATTTAAGTAGTGTTTCACTTCTTCTTCAGTCGGGCTTTCAAGTTCATTTTTCATTGCCAAAACAGTCATAATAAAACCTGGGCTACAGTAACCACACTGGTCAGCCCCTTCAGCAAGAAGATGTTTAGCAAGCCTAGTTGAAGCCTCACCTGCGCCTTTAATAGTTGTAACCTTCTTGTTATGTGCCCTTGCAGCAAGTGTTGAACAGGACAAAACCGGAGCTCCGTCTATCCATACCGTACATAGCCCACACGAACCTGTGTCACAACCCGAACGAACTTCATTATAACCACATCGTCTAAGCAGAGTAATCAAATTTTCGCCTACTACAGATTTTAATGTTCGTGTTTTTCCGTTAATCTCAATATTCAATATCATTTTAGCACCTCATTCAGCGCACGTTTCACCATAACCCGACACAGATGTTTCCTGTACTCAGCTCGTCCTCTCATGTTTGAGCCAAAGGTCAGTTCATCGGCAGCAATAAGAGACGCTTGATCAATGGCTTGTTCATCTATATGTTTAACCAACTTCATTTGTTTGTTCAGATAACGCATTGATTTTAGTGCAAGTTTTGCACGCATAGGTCTGGCACCAATGGCTATATGGAATCCCTCGTCATCTTTGACCACCGAGCTTGTGAGAACCGGAAAATCCCCTTTAGATATACGGACTGCTTCATAATGGTATCCGTTCATGATGTTTGTTTTTAAGTGTTCTTCTCTGAACTGTGGTATACGAATCGAGATTAACATATCAAAATGTGGAGGGGTGTTTAAGTATGACTCTAAACTGACCACACCACCTTTATATAACTCAACTTCAGCGTTTAAAGACAATAGGGCTGTGTTAATGTCTGAGAAACCATATCTACCAAACACAGATCCACCTACCGTAGCAGTATTCCTAAAAGAAACACCTACAATACTCTCTACACTTTTACCTAAAACATTTTGAAACCTTGATTTAAGTTCCATATGAGTTTCTAGTGTCCTCAGTTTGGTCATGGCTCCGATTTCAATATATGTATCATGTATTTTAACGTAATCAAGCTTAAGATTACACAAGTCGATTCCAGTTCCAATTTTTTTACTTCCCAATCTTAAAAAAGCACACCCACCTAGAATGACATTACTCGGGCTTGTACTATAAATACTCCAGGCTTCTCGAAGTGTATTAGGTGCTACATAGTCTCGCATATTTAACATGATTCATCCTCCATGTCAGATAGTCAACGTTTTCATTTTCCGAACTATTTTCACCTTATAACCTAAATAGTTCGAACCACTTGCATTATAACACACTCTTTTATTCTGCGCCTATATAATCAACAAAAAAATCACCACAGGGTTAAACAAGATAACCCTGTGGTGATTTATGTGAGTTGTTACAATATAATTTTAAAGTCAGCCAGTAATAAGCTTCTTTTAATTTACTTAATATTAATTTACCTCATTCTCATAAAGCTTAGCAGGTTCTTCACCCGCTTTAACACGCATAACACCTTCGTTTAAGGCAATCATCTCATCTTCACCTGGTTTAACAATGACTGGTGCTATAAATCCAACTTGAGACTCGATGTAACTTGTAAGGTAATCGGAATAGGCAACGCCACCGGTTAATACAACAGCGTCCACTTTTCCTTGAAGAACCGTTGCCATCGCACCAATTTCCTTAGAAATCTGGTAGCCCATAGCTTCAAAGACAAGTTTCGCATTATCATCTCCTGCTTCAATACGCTTTAAAACTTCTCGGGCATCATTGGTTCCTAAGTATGCTACCAATCCGCCTTTGCCACGCATTTTAGTTTTTAGTTCTTTAAATGTATATTCACCTGAGTAACACATTTTTGCAAGGTCGCCAACTGGAAGGCCACCTGCACGTTCAGGTGAAAATGGACCCATTTCATTGGCATTATTGGCATCAATCATTTTTCCATTTTTCATTGGAACAACAGAAATACCACCACCAAGATGGGCAACAACAAGATTTAGATCATTAATATGACAGTTTTTATCTTTGGCAACCCTATGTGCGATCGCTCGTATGTTTAGAGCATGTAGGAGTGAACGTCTTTTAATTTCAGGCATTCCAGAAATTCTAGCGATTTCTTCGAACTCGTCTACTGCAACAGGGTCAACTATGTATGACTCTACACCAGACTCGCTTGCAATACTTTTCGCAATGATGCCACCTAAGTTAGATGCGTGTTCGCCTTGCACACCAATTTTTAGGTCATCTATAAGTGCATCTGTAACTTTGTATGTTCCAGATGGCATTGGCTTTAGTAATCCGCCACGACCAACAACTGCTGTGAGCTGGTCTATTGAATATCCTTCTTCCTTCATCCAATCAATAATAATGTCTTTTCTATATTCAAACTGCTCTGTGATTTTATCGAACTTATCCAGTTCTTCCGTTGAATGACTCAAGTTCTTTTGAATAACATTTTCTTCATTTTTAAATAGTGCCACTTTTGTTGATGTAGATCCGGGATTGATAACTAAAACAAATTCTTTCATTAATATAGTGCCCCCTTCAATTTTCATATTAAATAGGTTCTCTCTGATATTTTTCTAATTGTAATTATTATACACATAGATTCTCACAAAATCTACAATTTTTGTTGAAGCATTAAAATTATTTTGTTAGTTCTTTTTGCCTTTCTGTTTAGCTTTATCTAGAACATCAGCATATACTTCACATTTTCTATGCCCTAATCATTTTAATTAATTAGTTGAAACAAACGTTTTCCTTATTTTATTAAGGCAAAAGTCAGCAGATTTATCGGAAATTATAATATTTTATCAAACTTTGTCTTGCAATAAATAAGATTATCACATATACTTGGTTGGTTAACATAAACGATGGGTGTTGAATTTAGTCTGGCTTACTCCTTTTTGAACATTTCAAGCTGAGACTGAATTTGGCATGAAATGAAGAGAGGAATTTTAATGGGTTTTACTAAATATGAACTATCGGCAGCAGTAATGGCAGGCATCGAGAAATTGGGTTTCAAGGAACCAACAGAAATTCAAGCTCAATCACTTCCTTTATGCAAGGAAGGCCACGACCTTATTGCTCAGTCGCAAACAGGTACAGGCAAAACAGCAGCATTTTCTATTCCAATGCTAGAAAACATCAATGAATCGGACCGTTCTTTACAGGCTCTTATTCTATGTCCTACACGTGAACTTGCTGTACAGGTAGCTGAAGCAATCAGCTCACTTGCATCTGGCATGCGTGGATTAAATGTTGTTCCAGTATACGGTGGCGAGCCAATTTACCACCAAATTAGAAAACTAAAGCGTGGCGCACAAGTTGTAGTAGGTACTCCTGGTCGTACAAAAGATCACCTTGATAGAGGTATCCTTAAGGCTGGTAACCTTAATACACTTATTTTAGATGAAGCAGATGAAATGCTTAAAATGGGCTTTAAAGATGAGCTTGAAGCAATTCTAGCTTACTTGCCTGAAGAAAGACAAACACTTCTGTTCTCTGCAACTATGCCTAAAACAGTTGAGTATCTGGCTAAGAAATACACGAACGAACCAAAGAAAATTCACATCGCTCGTAAAAATATGACAAACGAGAATATTACACAGAAATTCTACCTTGTTAAGAGAAGACATAAGATTGATGCTCTACTTAGAATGATCGATTTCCAAGATCCTAAGCAAGCACTTATCTTCTGTAATACTAAACGTGGTGTTGATCAACTTTCTGAAGCTTTCCAAAAGAAGAATGTTGTTTCTGATAAAATTCACGGTGATATTCCTCAAGCACAACGTCTAGAAACTATCAAGCGTTTCAATGCAGGTCACTTAAACCTACTAATCGCTACAGATGTTGCTGCACGTGGTCTTGATATTGACGGTGTTGATGCAGTTTATAACTATGATGTACCTACGCACCCAGAAAATTACGTACACAGAATTGGTCGTACAGGCCGTGCTGGACGTACTGGTGAAGCGTCTACAATCGTTAGTCGTGAAGACATCAACTTCCTAACAGAAATCATGCACTACACAAAAGAAAAAATTGAAGAAGCACAGCTTCCTTCTTTATCAGAAGTAAACGATTCACGTGTTGACCGTTATGTAACTGAAGCACTTACAATCGGTGAAGGTGGCATGAGTAATCACGCTGAGAAGATCATCAGTAAACTTGAAGAAAAAGGTTTTGATACACGTCAGATTGCAGCTGCAATTATTGATATGAACCTTGATCTTGAAAAAGGTACTGATCACGACTTCGGCTTCCGTTCTCACGTACCAACACAACGTGGACAAAAAGGTGCTCGCTCAAGCCAGCAAACAGATCGTAAGCGTTCTGATTCATTACGTATGAACTTAGGTCGTGATGATAAGATCGAAGTACGTGACCTACTTCACCTGATTTCTTCAAAATCAGGTATCCGTAAGCACGCCATTGGAAATATCCGTATGAGAAACAACTTCACATACCTAGATATGGACAAAGATACTGCTGACAAGATCATTCAAGTTCTTCACGGAAAAGAGCACACAACTGGTAAGAAGTTGGAGCTTAGATTCGAGAAAGCAAGAAGTGGTCAAGGTAGCGGTGGTGGTGGAAGCCATTACAAAGGTAAGTCATACGGTAACAAGAGCCGCTCTTACAACAAAGGTGGCAGTGGTAAGCCGCGTTACAACAGTAAAGCTAAAAAACCACAATCATAATATAAAATAAACATCGAATAATAAAGGCGATCTTCAGTTGAAGATCGCCTTTTATTATTGGTTTTTGTCTAATTATATTCTTATGCGTTATGAACTGCTTTTGCTTTCTTGTCTTTGGGTTTAAGAAATGCCCATCTTGTTTCAGCTGTAATAATTGCAATCAAAATTATTGTACATCCAATGCCCATTGTCACTGTAAAGGGTTCATTTAGCAACAAGATACCGAACATCGTTCCAAACATTGCTTCTAAACTTAATATGATTGCTGCATGAGTTGCTGTCGTATACTTTTGCGCGATTGTTTGAATAAAAAACGATATACATGTACTAAAGACACCTAAATACAGGACACCTTTGATGGCTTCTGGTTCAGGCATGTATACAGGCCCTTCTAGGAAATAGGCTGTAATAAATGCCAACACTGTCACTACAGAAAACTGCAAAAATGTTAGTATGGATGGATCAATCTTTTTTACAAATATACTTGTTGTTATGATATGAAGAGCAAAAAATAAAGCACAGGACAGAGCCCAAATATCACCTGCACTTAGTGCAGACAGTTGTTCACCCACTGTTAGAAAACTAACACCTACAAAACACATCAATGCAGCAACAACAGCAAATATGTCTGGTTTCTTTTTGTATATAAACCAAATGATAAAGGGCACCATAACAACATTTGTTCCCGTTAGGAATGCTGATTTACCAGCTGTTGTATATTGAATGCCAATGGTTTGTGTAACAAATGCCAGAAACAACATCCCTCCTACAATAAGTCCACCTTTTAAATCCGCCCTTTTGATTTTCTTAAGCTTCTTAGCAGATATAAAAGAAATTATAATGGTTGCAAGTAGAAAACGCATGGCGACCATATAAATTGGCGTCACCCCAGACAAAATGTTTTTAGTTACAATGAATCCAGTACCCCATATTACAGCAACAACGAGCAGTGCTAGATCTGCCATCATCATTGTTTTTTTGTTATTTACCACTCTTTTACACCCCTTATTTTCCTAGTCATCAATTGCATATACAACTTCATATCTCATACTACTGAAACATAGAGACGTCTTCAATACGAAAACTTCCAATAATAAAAGAAGGCTTTTGGTATTATTCCAATCACCTTCTTTTTATATAATTGCTATTCGTCTTCTTTCACTGATTCTTGCACGACTGCCCGTTCTTCCTTCTTCTTAATTTGTATTTGCTCTTTTATTTCAGCAAGGCGATCTCTAGCCAGTTCGGCAAGCGCCTTGGTGCCTTTTTTTATATTGATGGCTTCAAATACAAACTTCCTTGCATCTTCAAGATGTCCAAAGTGTAAATGCATTTCTGAAATTAAGATTGCCAGTTTTTGCTCACCTTCAGCAGACAGCTGAACACGTTCTGAAAACCACCCTTTAGCATAGTTGGCTCTGGCGTTTTCATAGGCGACATCAAACATTTCTTCATCACCACAGTCATGATACATCCACGCAATATGAAGCCATAACCTTCCCATTTCATATGCCGAAGCTCCAACAATTTTTTTACATGCCATGGCCAAATAATAGCTATCAAATACTTCGTTAAACGATGTTTTTTGAGTTTCAGGGAGTTTAAAATCAACTAATCTTCCAGGCATTTCTTCCAATAATTTTTCTCTATTTATTGACCTCATCCTTAGAAAATCATAATGGAAGTTGGAATATTTACAATGCGGACATGTCCAAACGTTGTACCAAATTTCATCTACACCATCAAAGATTTTACGCATATCTCTTCTAACTTCAACTAATTTCAAATGAGAAATTCTCATTTGGTATAATGTAAAGTCCTTGTCACAAACAGGACAGGTTACATTCTTATCAAACAGTATTTCTTCATGTCCTGGAGTTAACCCCATATTGTAATGTTTATGTCCTTCAGGATAAATAGGATGATTTAATGGGTTAACATCCGGTATATTGTGTTTAACAAGCTCTTCTTCTACTTTCACTTCTATTTGATCAAGTTCTGTTTCTACACAGGACTCATCTTCTTCAGCGCATTTAGTCATACCACCAATCTGACCTAGGCTTTTATCCGCTGCCGCAAGCCTATTGCTAAGGTCATCAAGTAATACCACCACACTCTGAGAATTTTGTTTTATGTATGTTTCAATGTTATCTTCAAAAAGTTGTTGTAATTTAGTAAACTGAGATGCAACAGCCTTGTATCGCCTTGGTATTTCTCCTAAATAGGAAACAGCTCCAAGATAATTTCCAGGACCAATACTCTTAATCTGAATCTCGCCACTTGCAGTTTCTTTATATAAACTCACACGCCCTTGTAGAATTGCATACATACAAGGGCTTTCATCACCTACTTTATAAATAACAGACTCTTCTTCGAAACTTATAGTGTAAAACGGATCGTTGTGGTCTTTTGTCATAGCACCCTCCAATATTAAGACTTATAATCACTAATGTAACTTTCTGCTTCCACCAACCGCTTTGCTATGATTTTCATAAGCTTAACAGCCATCGATGGCTCTACTTTTATGTAAGCTTCAAGACTATCTTTAGTAATTTTAAACATAATACAAGGTTCTATTGCTCTTATGGATGCACTTCGTTTTCCGCCCTGAAAAATGCTCATTTCACCAAATACATCACCCGTTCCAAGCTCTGCAACATGTGCTTCAGTTCCATCAAATGGGTTAAGCACAAAAACTTCAACGGCACCCTTTAAGATGATATACATTTCTTCACCGTACAAGCCCTGATAAATTATCGTTTCCCCTTTTTTAAATTCAGTCACCTGACCAATTTTTTTAAGTACGTTAATATCCATTTAATCACCTCACACGACATTATATTACTTTTAACATACCCAAATAATACATCATTTATTTCTTAATGTTAAGATAGATACTTAAAAATAAAAATATACTTAACAACTCCAGACTTCATAATTGAAAGTGCTTTCTGGGGTGGGTATGGGGGTCAATAGGTTCTCCATGAGTTTTTTTGTGAAAATCGTATTATTTCATTGAACTCCACAAAATTGGGGTACAATTGTTATATGGAGATAAATGTGAAAGGAGGACACCATGAAAATGAAATTGACTACCTCAGCATTTGATCATGGGACGTCCATACCAGTACAATATACTTGTAAGGGAGAAAATATTTCTCCACCATTTAAGATTACGAATCCACCTGACCACACAAAATCGCTCGTCCTAATAGCTGATGACCCAGATGCACCACATGGATGGATTCACTGGGTACTCTATAATATACCTGTTGATACAAGCCATATACCAGAGGATTACCCGAAAACCTATCAGCAAGAGGATGGCGCCTGCCAAGGCATGACAGATTTCAGAGAGGTCGGATATGGAGGACCTTGCCCACCATCTGGTATTCACAGATATTATTTTAGATTATATGCACTTGATATTGAGTTAAACGCCCACCGGAATATGACCAAAGAAGGTCTCATGTCACAAATTAGTGGGCATATTCTGGAGACCGCAGAGTATATGGGTATATTTGGTGACCAGTAGGCACACATCTGAAATAACACCACAAAGAAGCCGCTAATACTTAAATGTTAGCGGCTTCAATTTTATTCAATTAGTCGTGTGATTAATTTTAGTGGAACAAGAATCTCTTCATCAACCTCTTCATCATTTGCAAGTTTTACAGCAGCGATTATCCCTTCTCGTCCCAACTCTTTAGGCTGTTGAGCAACTGTTGCAGCCATGCTACCATCTTGTATTGCAATAATCGCATCGTCTGCACCATCAAATCCTACAACAATGATATCCCGTTCCGCTAAGGTAATGGCTTTTAAAGCCCCAAGAGCCATCTCATCATTGTGGGCAAACACTGCATCAATCTCACTAATAGTTGTTAAATACTCAGACATTACATTTTGACCTTCAAGACGGTCAAAATTAGCTCTTTTCTGCCCAGCAACTACGATGCTGGATGTATCAATGATCGACCTGAATCCATTCCCACGCTCATCATCCACTGATACACCACTAATTCCAAGAAGTTCGACAACGGTTCCTTTTCCAGCAAGTTGCTCTGCTACAAAGTTACCTGCAAGTTGCCCACCAGCGAAATTATCGGAGGTTATATGGACTGAAATTTTGTCTGATTGAACATTTCTATCTATAGTTGCAACTGGAATTCCAGCACTTACAGCCATCTCTATTAACGAAACTGCCGCTGTTGCATCCGTCGCATTTAGTAAAATTACATCAACATTCTGTTTTATCAAGGACTCAATATTTTCTTGTTCCCTCTTCGTATCATTTCTCGAATCTAACACAAGGAGCTCTACATTGTAAGTATCAGCTTGTTCAGTCGCTCCATCCTTCAAATCAACAAAAAAAGGATTCAAGAGTGTCGAAACCACCATTCCAATCTTCTGGTTTTCATATGGGTTTGCTACTTCTATTTCTTCATTTACACTTACATCTATTTCCTGTGTTGCACTACATCCCAACATCATTGTCACGATGAAAATAACCGTTATTAGTAAATTAACTTTCCTCATGTTTTTACTCCTCGCCATAATCTGCTCATTCAATTATACCATTTCTTATATGCATTTCCATAAGGTATGGTTATTTTAAATTTATACCAGCGAGTGTTATTACTTACCTATTTCGTTTCCAAATATCAAGTACCTAGACATTTTCTAAACTTAGGATTATAATTGGTTGTTGTCATTATGTTAATTTTGTAACAATTGTAGAATGGAATACCAGAACACGATTATGGAGATCACAATGCAGTCATTTATTAAACGTTATGTCCCCTTAGCAATGTTAATGGTTTTGTTTAGTGAAATACATTTTTATCCACTGAGTGGTACCCTTAGATTATCCCTTGGTATTGTCTTTATTCATCTTATTACACTTATACGTGATGATATAAGGCTTCCGCTGCTTACTGTCTCCTCTGGTTTACTCATTGGTGCAGTCAGGTATTTAGGCCAAATTACGATCATGGGTGCAATTCCATCACAAGCTTTTATATTTGTTAGACCTGCACTTTTCTACTATGGCTGTTTCGCATTTTTACATTTTGTAATTGACATCCGCAAAAAAAGATCCAATATGTTCTCTTGTATCATCATACTCGCTGCCATTGATGCCTTCAGCAATAGTCTTGAGGCAATCCTTAGACAGAATATGAATTTAAAATTATTACAAATAGTAATTTTGGCCGGGCTCCTTAGAGCTCTTATTGCATTCATCATTTACGTATTTTGGGAAAGACAGAGTTTGTTTATTCAAAATCAGGAACATCAAAAACGTTATGTCCAATTAACCAGTCTTGCAGCAGATGTTGAAACTGAATTATTTTATCTTAGAAAGTCCTCTGACCAAATTGAAAGTGTTATGCGTCAATCCTATAACTTGTATGAAGAGTTGCCCGAGAATCTTTCTTCTAAATCAAAAGCACTAGAAATAGCGCGTGAAATTCACGAAATAAAGAAAGATTACTTGAGAGTCATATCAGGATTTGATAATTTCATCAAAAACCTTGAGAATATTGAGGCGTTAAGTACAACAGAAATACTAACGATTGTTAAATCAAGTTCTGAGAAAAGTATACGCTCTGCTGAAAAAGACATCCAGCTTTCCTTCCAACAATCTGGAAACTGTATGATCAAACACTACTTAAACATTTTCACAATACTAAACAATTTGATTGATAACAGTATCGCAGCCTCCCATCTAAAAGGAAAAATTCTTGTCAGTGTCCTAGTAAATAAGCAAGATCTACTAATTTCAGTTAAAGATGATGGATCTGGTGTTCCAAGTAGTTTACAAGAGGTTATTTTCAACCCAGGATTTACAACTAAGTATGATTCCATCACTGGAAAAGCAAGTACCGGCATCGGTCTTTCCCATGTGAACAATCTAGTTCAAGAGATGGATGGTTCTATAGATCTGAGTTCTAATGAGAAAAGCGGCACATGTTTTGTCATTAGACTGCCTTTAGAAAACATCTGCAATCCCACTCAGGAGGTTTAGTATATGAAACGCATACTTATTATTGATGATGATATTGTGATTAGAAAAATGGTGTTGGATTTAATCGAAAGGAATAATCTAGGGAATGTAGTCGGTGAGTTAGAAGATGGAAATCATGCAGTCGAGGAAATTAACTTCTTTAATCCAGACATTGTAATCGTTGACCTACTCCTTCCAGGTAAAGATGGCATAAACATAGTTAAGACATCTTTAGAAAGTGGATATCAAGGTAAGTTCATCATGATATCCCAGGTTGAAGATCAATATATGATCTCTAAAGCTTATGAAGCTGGCTGTGTCTTTTTCCTTGGTAAACCGATCAATGCCATTGAAGCAGTAAGTGTCATAAGAACAGTAAGCAGCACACTTGACTTGGAACGCTCTTTTCAACTCATAAAAAGCACTGTTATTGGTATGCCACAAAATAATGCAAATACCATAAATTCAATTGATCCTTCAGGAAGAACAGAGCCTGCTTTCACCGCTCAACTTGACCAGATATTCTCTGACCTAGGTATTATCAGCGAAAGTGGAACAGAAGACCTTAGAGCAATTGTATTAAAAATTCTTAAACTTAGACTTAAAAATCCGACAGCAAACTACAAGCTACAAGATTTATACCAAGTCCTTTCTGACGAAAAAGCAAGTGCCGACGGAGAAACAGTCAATACTCGGTCAATAGAACAACGGATCCGACGCATTATTTTAAAAGCGATGACAACCCTTGCAGAAATGGGACGAGAAGACTTCGACAACTTGAAATTCAGCGATTATGCGACAGTGCTGTTCGATTTAGGACAGATCAAACAAGAGATTCGTTTCATTGAGAACAACTCCAACATCCATGGAAAAATAAGTGTAAAGCGCTTCATTGAAGGATTACTAAGCAAGCTCAAATCATAGATTTATCATTTATCAGATATTTTTTAGAAAACGTTTTCTATGCTATTTGGTCGAATATCGTCGAATTCTGTAGCACCCCCATATAATGATTTAGAAATACTCAATCATATATTTATTTAATTTAAAGGGGATGTTGTAAATGAATTTGACACTGGACATGATTCAGTCAATGGCACTTGCAGTTGTCATTCTAATGGGTGGTCAAGCTATTAGAAAACGCGTTTCATTTTTAGAGCGCTTCTGTATTCCAGCACCGGTTATTGGTGGAATAATTTTCGCACTTTTCACACTTGCCATGAAACAAGCTGGCATTTTGGAATTCCAATTTGACACTACACTACAAAAAGTCTTTATGACTGCTTTTTTTACAACGGTAGGTTTTACTGCTAGTTTTAAACTACTAAAACGTGGCGGCAAACAAGTTGTTGTATTCCTATTATTAGCTGTGGTCCTTGTCTGTATGCAAAACGTAATTGGTGTTGTTTTTGCGAAAGTATTTGGCATTAATCCACTTATCGGTCTTTCTACAGGTTCGGTTCCAATGACAGGTGGTCATGGAACATCAGGCGCTTACGCCCCTGTTTTTGAAACTGCTGGTGCCAATGGAGCCAGTGCAGTTGCAATGGCCTCTGCTACATTTGGTCTAATTGCCGGTTCTCTTATTGGTGGACCACTTGGTAAAAAGTTAATCGACAAACACAATCTACTTGAAATACATCACCATTCAGATCACGTATCTGAAGTGCAAGACGATTCTGATGATGTTGGCCTGGTAAGCTCATCAAGATTTTTAAATGCAGCATGTCAAATTATTGTTGCTATGGGTCTAGGAACAATAATTTCATCAGTATTAACTAAAACGGGAATGACATTCCCACCTTACATTGGTGCAATGTTTGCAGCTGCAATTATTAGAAATATTTCAGACATGTCTACTAACTTTAAAGTTAACAGCGTTGAAATAGATGTAATCGGCGAAACATCGCTGTCAATTTTCTTAGCAATGGCTTTAATGAGTCTTAAGTTATGGCAACTGGCTGAGCTGGCTGGTCCAATGCTTGTTATGCTTGTCGGACAGGTCCTTCTCATGGCAGGATTCGCATACTTCATCACTTTCAATGTTATGGGTCGCGACTACGAGGCTGCTGTAATGGCATGTGGCCACTGTGGATTTGGAATGGGTGCAACACCTAATGCTATGGCAAACATGAGTGCATTAACTCAAAAATACAAAGTTGCTCCTGCAGCATTCTTTATTCTGCCACTTGTAGGAAGCCTCTTCATTGATTTCTTTAATGCAGCAATTATCACTGGTTTTATGAACCTATTTGCTTAGCCCCCAATTTTATATGTAATGTATAAAATTATCGCAGAATCCACTCTGCTATAGACTCAGAAGACGGTAAGATGTTTGAATCATCTTACCGTCTTCTTTTATTTGTATTCTATTTAATTATAATTCAGACCTAAAGACGTTTATAAAAAATGTCTCATCGTACTCTTTCTAGCTATCAATTGCCATATTAAAGCTTTCCTATCTCATGTGATAAATCTTCTGCCCAAGTAGATATCAAATCCCAGTCTCTTTGGTCATGGGGTGTATCTTTAGGCATACCAAATATAAACCTAACAACAGCAGGCATTTCACCGTCAACCTTCCCAGCAAAAGTCCCTGTCTTAATAGGTGGAACTTGTTTACTCACATTATCAAAGGCTTTGGATATCTGTTTTCTCCACATTTTCCGGCCCAAAACAGCAGTATATGAAAGTGAAAAGTAGGCTGTACGTTTATACATTAAATCGCTTTGATGAATGCCTACGAAATCTACAGCATCCTGTCTCCATTTCATTCCATTGATTGGAGCGCCAACAACAACCATGTCATACTCTGACACATTTGGTATTGAATCAATATTCTTTACATCTACTTCAACGGTTTCTGTTTGTATTCTTTCCGCAATTGATTCCGCAACTTCTTTAGTCGAGCCAGATTTACTTGCAAATGCAATCAGCACTTTCTTCATCTTCATCCCCCTATTTTCAAAGTTTATATCAATCCTCTAAATGAGTTTTAAGTACGAATAGAGTATGTCACCAAAGTGACCATAGATTAAGCTTATACCCATTTTACCAATAACTAATTTGCTTTTGCGTTTACCATTTGATTATAATCTATATTTGTGTAATCTTTGTGACCCTTCAGATAAGAATCACCAGACTAGAGTGAAATGTTTATATCTTCAAGTTTCTTATACCAGATCATATGATGGTTGTTTTCTCCCCACTTGTTTTCATCAATGCGGGCTGGCTCACCTAATGTTTTTGTCCAAATTGCTTGTGCACTCTTGTACCCGCTATCGAGACAGAACTCAGTTTCACCCTTACTTAACAAAGTGATATACATAGCTTGCATCATTTTCATACCTATACCCATTTTCTGATACTTGGGATGTACATAAACAGTACCAATTTCTAAAACGTCATCATACCGCCCTTGGGTCGACTCAGTAATTAAACGATTGCTCTTTCCCCAAGCGACGGTTCCAACAATTTTCCCGTCCACAGTGGCGAGTAGAAAGTATCTGTCTTTACCCTTTGAACTGAGGTCTTCCATTAAAAAAGTGTACTTCTCTTTGATTTCCTCTTCCATCATCTCTGGCTCTTGTATATTTTCTCTTTCAAATATTTCTTTTATGGTCTCATCAAATAGAATTTTGAGTGGTTCAATATCCTGTTTTTTGGGTCTTCTTATGTTAACTTTCATTATTATGTCCCCCTAATTGTATATTTTTATGTAGTAATATAGCGAAAGTCTGCTATACTGTTAACGTTGTTATAAAGAATTATGTAAATGGAGAGTGTACATGAGATTAATTCATAAACATACAAATGAAGCAGTTGCAAGTCTTAATGATCCAGTCATATACGAACGACTTGCTGCAAGAGGTATTATCCTTAAAGGTGAAAATATTTTAATGATATATACCAAAAGATATAATGATTATAGCTTCCCAGGTGGCGGTGTCGATACAGGCGAAAACATTATGCATGGCCTACATCGTGAACTTGAAGAAGAAACGGGTGCTCAAAACATAAAAGTTTTAGAAGCTTTTGGTATATATGAAGAATTCAGACCTACACATTATGATGGTTATGATATGGTTCATATGATGTCACATTTTTATGTTTGTGATGCAGATGAAAAGCTTGGACAAGCACATCCAGAGGATTATGAAGTGAAAAATGGTTCTGTTCCAGTATGGGTAAACATCTATGAAGCAATCAATCATAATCAAAAGGTAATGGATGATAAAGAAGATTCAATGGGACTCTCAATAGATAGAGAAACGCGCGTTTTACGCCTAATCGTTGATGAGCTTTTAAGTGAATAAATTATATATTAAATCAGTAGACCTCTAAGTCTACTGATTTTTATTTTGACAAATGAGTTAGTCACCTGAACACCCTAAACGCTTCGTTAAAACATGGTCATTGTTTTCTTCCGAAAGTTTAATCCATCCGTTCTTCTCATACAAGACTGGTATATTTGTAAAAACAAATATCTCCTGATACTTCAAATCAATAGCTGACTCTTCAGCAGCCTTTATTAATAGAGAAGCAATTTTTCTCCCACGATACTCTGGATCAACAATAAGTGTATTAATCCACAACCCGGTCTCATCACTCTCTGGTTTCGCATATGCTGTATAAGAAAGACCTCCCACAAGCTTTTCTTCTTCAACAGCAAGTAATGGTGGTGGCAACACGATTCCATCTTTGATATCTTTGAAATCAATACTTAGATTCCACATTTCTGAAATCCATCGACTTAACTCAATTAAATGGGGAGACGAAAATTTCGAGTTTACTATTTTAATCATAATGCCTCCTGATTAATTTGATAAATGACCACTACCACTTTTTTATAGCTCTATTTGCATAAGTACTGCAACCTGCTGACGGTCATTCTCACGTTGTGGATACCTTCCAAAATCTATACCCGAGATCTCAAATCCACATTTCTTGTAGAATTCTATAGCTGGATAATTTGTATTCTGTGTTTCTAATCCAAGTATTCTAGCTTTCTTGAGTTTTCCTTGATTAACCAATTCATTGATTAATTTTTTTCCTACACCTTTTCCATGATAAGGCTCAGCTACACGGATGTTTTCAATCCACATGGACTTGTTCCAGGCATAATATCCTATTAAGGCAAACCCAATAAGCCTATCATTCTCAAAGCACCCAATCGACAAACCTTGGTCAATAATATCTTTAAAGTAATCAAAAGAATCAGGATTCTGTTTCCATTCTTTTTCATACAAACTATCAAGCTGTTCAATTTCTAGTTCCATATTTATTTTATTTGATTCACATTTTTTAGACACATGATAGATCTTATCTGTTTTATAACCATTAAGTCCAAAACTAACTAAATCGGATTCCTTTAGCATATCCAGCTTTCTTACCTTCATAAAAACGCTCCTTATTCAGCCACTACTTATGGCTACAATGTTAAATATGTTATTTCTTTTTCTAAAACAAATCCCATATTCTCGTATATATTTTTAGCGATGGTGTTCTTAACCCAGTAGTCTAATCCGATCCGATTAATAGACATTTTATTTGCATGATCCAGAGCTGAATTAAATAGTATTTTACCTATACCACGGCCTCTATGTGAATCGTTTACTGAAATTTGCTGTACATACAAGTAACATGAGGCACTACTAAAGGCTGTTTCCTCTTTTCGCACTTCTTCAAACCAAATGTAACCAATAGGCTCATCATTATCAATACAAATATAAAAATGATGGCACTCATGATTAATAATTCTATCAAAATGAGCCTTCACGGCCTCATATTCATACTTCTTAAACTTCTCAGGATACATATTATGATGTAAGGCTTGAACGGGTTCATTTAACATGGCTATTGTTTCAGATTGATGTGTTCTTTTAAGAATCATTTTAATCTCCATTCATCTAAGTTCATCTCTATTTTTCCGTTTAAGGCAGATGAAAATAGCGTTCTTCTTAACTCAGTATACAATTTATACCTAATAATGAGAACTCTGTTAAAGCATTTGTCATAAATAAATAATTCCAATTTAGTCCATAACTATAAAACCAGTGCTATAATATAGTAATGCTATTTGAAAGGAGATCTATACATGAACACAGCTAACGAATGGATCGAAAAATTAGACATGGTTCCACATCCTGAAGGTGGTTTTTATACAAGACCTTTTGTATCTAATGACAAATTTATACGTCACGATATTCCTGGTGTTTCCTCATCAGAGCGTAAACAATGGACAAGTGAGTATATGTTATTCGAACCTAAAATGATAATGACATTTCATGCACTTCGGTCTGAATCGGTTTGGTACTTCCATTGTGGAGACCCCATTCAGTTCCATATAATCTCACCTGAGGGTGACCTTTATACCAGAGTTTTGGGATTAAATATACGGGAGAACAATACACCCCAAATACAAATACCTAAGAACCACGCAATTGCGATTGAAGCTGGTACAGATAATTATACACTCATAGGCACCATGATCTCACCAGGATTTGATATTGATGACTTAAAAGTATTTAACCGAGAAGAACTCATTCGTAAACATCCATACCATAAAACAATCATTGAAAATTTCACAACAGAGTCATTATATTAATACTCTATTTGAGGCTTAGCAATATTTTTTAGATTTATTCAAGATTTATTAACATTTTTTTGCTATTCTTATATAGGATATTAATACTATAGGAGGCATTTCATGAAAAAAGCTCTATCGGCATTATTGGCATTATTTATTATTGCTTCAGGTACACTGGTGGTTGGGTGTGCGAAAGAAAGTACTTCAGATCAAAACAATACAACTGATTCAAACGCGCAAACTGAATCAAATAGTGATGAAGCTCAAGAGGTCCAAGATGGTGCTGGACTTCCAGATGCAAGCCTTGAACACCCTCTTGTTACTATGACAATCGAGAATTACGGTGATCTTGAAATTGAACTATACCCAGAAGTAGCTCCAAACACAGTTAACAATTTTATTTCACTGGTTGAATCAGGTTATTATGATGGTATTCAGTTCCACAGAATTATAAACGGATTTATGATTCAAGGTGGTGACCCTGAAGGCACTGGTGGTGGCGGTCCTGGATACGCAATAAAAGGCGAATTCTCAGGCAATGGTTTTGAGAACAACATCAAACATGTCCCTGGCGTGCTTTCAATGGCAAGAACACAAAATCCAGATTCAGCAGGATCACAGTTTTTCCTAATGCATAAAGCATCTCCACATCTAGATGGTGCCTATGCTGCCTTTGGCCAAGTTATTACTGGTTTAGAGCTCGTTGATGAAATTGCTCAAGTTCAAACAGGGATCGCTGATAGACCCAATGAACCTGTTGTAATGGAAAAAGTAACAGTAAACTTAAACGGCTATGAAGCAGAAGAACCAGTAAAAGTAGAATAATATTTAAATCAGAAAATTGCAGGAGGCATACAAATGGAAATGAGCATGTTTATTAAGTCAATAGAATTAGATGAGGAGCGCAGAATAGTTATAACGGGTCAACCTCATCTTGCAGAATATCTTAAAGATCAAGAAACAAGAAAAATGCTAAAAGGTGCAGCTGAAAAAGTTCTAGCTGAAGATTTTATCAAGTTAGAAATTGGTAAATGTAACTGTCGAATTACGGTTACACAAGAAAAAGCTGATGACTGTATGAAACTGGTAGAAACAGAGCTGGTTAAAGGCATTGAAATGGCTCTTGCCTTCATGAGTCAAATGAACAATCAGGAAACTGAAGCTTAAAAAAAGCGTGAACAATCCACATGGATTGTTCACGCTTTATCTATTTAGCTCATATTTTACTCTTACTTAAGTATCTGAAGTCATCTTTTTTAAAGAAATGGTTCCCCTTGTTTTACCTTCAGCACTGCCATGTGTATAACCAACAACATTAAAATGTTCAGAAAGTTTATTCGCAAGTGTTTCGTAGTCTGGATATTTAGACCTAACACAGCTTGAAAGATGGACGGTATCAACGTCCTTATCAATCAATCGATTTATCTTTTTATCTAAGTCCCCACCAAGGTGTGTAAAACTTATAAGTTCACTTTCTGGCGGATACCCTTCAAAGGCATCCTCTTTATTAAAGAAAGCTTTAAGACATCCACTACACGTACATTTATAGGATGTTTCTTCATTTATTAAGATTGCTATTTTCATATACACCTCTATATTAATTGTTATGTGTTCCTAATGATAATATAAACCGCTACTATAATATCATAATACACAACTTTAGGGTATATTTATGTGATGAATATCACAAGCCAATATGATTACTCTTCGTAAATGATTTTATTTTTACCACTTTGCTTAGCTTGATATAGACCTTCATCCGCTGATTTGATCAACTCAATGCCTGAATGGCTTTTAAATTGTACACCACCACCACTAATGGTAACATGAAGATTTTCTACTGAATAAACCAGAGCATCAATGGATTTTCTGATTTTCTCACCTACTGTTTTAGCACGTTCAAGATCCGTTTCTGGAAGAATAATCATGAACTCCTCCCCACCATATCGACCGACTGAATCGCTTTGCCTAACAACATGTTTCATACAGGCTGCAATATCTTTTAGTACTTCATCCCCCACTTGGTGTCCATATCGATCATTTACACCTTTGAAATTATCAATATCAAACAAGAATATAGATAATGGACTACCATATCGTCTTGCTCTTTCAATCTCTTCTTCTACTTTATCAACTATGAACCTATGATTATAGATTTGTGTTAATCCATCCGTTATAGCTACTTTCTCAAGCGCCTTATTGGCTTTTTCAAGTTCTTCGCGTAGTATAAAATTTCTTGAGTGTGCCTTAATTCGCGCCATAAATACACCTGCATCAAAAGGTTTCATGATAAAATCATCTGCACCTGAAGAAAGTATATTCGAAATAGTTTTATAATTAGAAATGGATGACATTAATATGATTACACTGTTACGTGCTTTCTTTCGCAGATGAATGAGAACCTCTTCTCCAGAAATGCCAGGCAGAATTAGATCAAGGACATAAATCGCATAATTCTTTTTTGAGTCAAGCAATGACTCTGCATCTGTATAAACATCAACTTTTTTTATACCACTTAACTCAAAAATATTTTTAATAATCATATTCACCATCGGGCTATCATCCAAAACTGCTATAGACCGGTTTTTGAGTTTATTTATAATATCATCTCGCTCTTCAATGGCTACTATGTAGTCTCTCAGCTTCTCATCAGTGAGTGAATCTTTCACAAGGTAATCTACAACACCCAGTTGAAATAGCTTTTTTCTTATTTCCAAATTGTCTGTTGAAGTTAATACCATGACTGGTACATCTACAAAGTCTGACTTTGACAACTCAATCATAAAGTGTTCACCTGAAGTGTCCGCAAGTTCCAGGCCCGTTATAATAAAATCTATTTGACTTGATTTTAATATTGAAAACGCATCTTCACAGCTTACTGAAGAAAAATACTTGTGCCCTGTGTTTTCAACTGTGTCATGCATCATTTCACGAATCAAAAAACTTTGTTCAATGTGTAATATATTCAAGTACGATCCCTCCAGTTGATAACCCAAATGTCCTATTTTGATCCCCGTTTTCTCTATTTAAACATATCCATTACAATTTGTGCAATAACTCAACTCTATAAAACAATTATAATTCCTACTTTTTCTTTTTATAACGTACTGATAAGTACTTTTCTCGAATAAAATTTATCTGCAACTGGAAACGTTTTGATCTTAGCTCAGGATAAGATTCAAACAGCCTATGTCTACTCAGTCTTGTCGACAAGTTATTAAATCGTTCCAATATATCACTTATGTTCGTTTTTATTGGAAGTTCTAGATGAGTATCAATGTCCAGTTTCTTAATTAAAAACGCCTTCATAGCCCCATTAGGATGTATGCCACTTTTTTGTATTGCCTCAATTTGTTCTTTAATTCTTAACTTAAGCTGTGTATACTCCGTACTGATTTTCCCGAACTCACCTGATAACCTCACCCTTGAAGAATGAACACCACTCTGTACTTTTTCCAGCTCATTCACTACATGTTCCAGATCATTCAATAGCTTGTCTTTAACATTTCTATACTCATTGAGCAAGTTCTCTATCTCGATAAGAAGTTTTCTAAAGTCTATTAAATCTCTGACTGTAAATGCAATGTCCACGATGAGTAAAGTTATTAATAGCATAAGACTTATATAGACAAGCTGTATCTGTGATTCTAAAAAAGCGCTTGTGTATTTTATAGTAATTGGATGGATAAACATCACAAGCAAGGTTCCTACAAGTCCCCAGGCTAAAGAAAATCGTACACAAATATATCCTTTGTAGTTAAATCTTCTATTAGAATAGTCCCACCACTTTGTCATAAATAATTTTTCTAGAATTATTCCTGTCATTAACTCCAAAAATGTTGTTAGTATAACGACCAATACAAATACAATTGCCAGGTTCATAACTGGACCAACTGCCCATGTTATAGCTATTACACCAATACCGTAAATTGGACAAATGGGTCCTTTCAAAAAACCTCTATTAATCCACACCTTTTGTTTGAAATATGTATAAACCACCTCCATATTCCACCCCAAAAATGCATAAATGAAAAAATATATTATAAAAGAATAAAACATATGTGTATTCTCCTTCTAATGTCATAATACATTAATACCACAATATCAATCTTTCAAATGAATTATCTTAAATTCCTTTAACTGTTCTTTCCGCAAGGCTTAGGGTATATATTCTATGATTGCTAAACTCTATTTGAAACTATGAAATTAATCCGAAGTATATAAGGATAAGAGGTGGGCATATGAGCAGCTTATATGACTTAGAAACCGATTTGATGGTATTAAAAGAAATTTTATTTACCCATAAAAAGAAAACCCCTTCTGGAATTAATGATGACCCTATTTTAACCCTATATGCAAATATTACTAAAGAAATCCGTTACAATCCTACATTTTTATCTCTTAAAGAATTAAGACATCACAAAATGGACATTTATCACCATGTTATTAAAGTTTCATACCATACTTTCATCTGGTCCAGACGGTTACACCTTGATCATGTTTCAGCAACCCGTGCTGCTCTCCTCCATGACTTCTTTACTTATGACTGGAGACTGGAAGGGCAACTTAGAAAGAAAAGACTGTTCGAAAAGCATGGCTTTACACATCCAGCTGAAGCTCTTAAAAACGCAAAGGAACACTTCAGTGTTAATGCTATTGAAGAAGATGCCATAGTTCATCATATGTTTCCATTAACAATCAAACCACCGAGATATGCAGAAAGTTGGCTTGTTACTATAATTGATAAATATATTACTGTCATTGAGTATTTTATTTGATTGCATACTTGCTCAAAACACAGTATGATGGTTCTTGTGTGGTTATTTAATCAATCAATTAGGAGATACAATATGAAATCAATTCAAACCAAATATATGATATTTGCAACTTTTTTCGCCATGCTCATTATGGCAATTACAGATAGTACAAAAGGTATTTTAATTCCTACTTTTAAAGAAGTTTTCCAGGTTAGCGACACAACCATTGGAACCTTTCTCATGTTAGGATCACTCTCTTATGTTGCTTCAACTTACTTCGGTAGTATTATGTGCGGCAAAATCGGACAGAAAAAAACCATCATGCTGGGTATGACCATTGCTGGTTTCGGATTTTTAGCCACTTCATTCTCACAAATTTTCCTTCATATAATGATTGGATACGTCGTTATAACTATTGGTATAGCATTTATAGCAATTGGAATGAATACTCTTATTCCACTGGTCAAAGTAGCCTATTTAGGCCTATTAATGAACTTACTCCACTTCTTTTATGGTGTAGGTTCTACCCTAACACAAAGAGTCACTGGCTACTTAGTATTCAAGGGTGTAGAGTGGCGTTTAATATTCATGGCATACTTCGCACTCTATGTAATCAGTTTTGTCGTTTACATGTTCGTAAAAACACCGGTGGACCACACAGCAAAAACTGGCAAGGAAAAGGGTTTTATTGCAGACAAACCTTTACTCATCCTATTCTGTTTGTCGTTAGGTTTTTATGTTTCAGCGGAAATACAAACTGCAAACTGGTTACTTAATTACCTGAAAGAATCTGTAAACTTAAACATTAATGAAGCTTCCTACTATGTGGCCTTCTTCTTTGGTATATTTTCAGTAGGTAGACTGGTGGGCGGCATTGTTGTAGAAAAACTGGGCTACTTACGTTCTGTCATTGTTTCAATGTCTATAGCACTGGTGTTATATACCACTGGATTGATGATGGGCCCTTCGGGTCTGATATTGGTTTCAATATCAGGTCTTTTCTTTGCAATCACGTTTCCAACCATGTTACTGGTTATTCAGAAAACTTTCCCGGAAAATGGTACTTATATCGCTGGTATAGCAACAATGTCTGCATCATTAACATCTATGGTTATAGGATATTTGATGGGCGTATTTAACGACTTAATCGGTCCAGCTATTACAATCTATATGGTTCCTGCATCCCTATTAATTTCCCTTGGACTTGCAGTTGTAATCAATGTTAAAATAAAAACTGTAGATAAAAAACAAGAAAATAAAATTGAGGTTCACTCAATCTAGAATAAAAGTAACTAAAATCATGCAATTGGTATGGATACGGAAGGATGAATCAAATGAAAATTGGAATTATTGGTGCTATGCAAGAAGAAGTAGAAATTTTAAAAAAGCAAATGTCTGTTGAAAGCACAATGCATAAAGCAAAAATGGATTTTTATAAAGGCCAACTATTAGGTAAGGATATTGTTGTTGTTACCAGTGGTATTGGTAAAGTTAATGCTGCTGTATGTACACAAATACTCATCAATACATATGATGTAGATTGTATAATCAATGTCGGTATTGCTGGTGGTTTAAATGAAAACATCTACCCTGGAGACATTGTTGTCGCTGAAAACCTAGTTCAACACGACATGGATACAACCTACTTTGGTGATAAGCTAGGTCAAGTTCCTCGTCTAGACACATTTGACTTTAAATGTGATGCAAACCTGGTAAAGGTTGCTAAAGCTGCTTGTAACAAGGTTGATAAAATCAATACATTCAGTGGTCGTATTGTATCAGGCGACCAATTCATAGATAAGGCAGAAAAACTTCATGAACTTCATAATGAATTTAACGCTTTTGCATGTGAAATGGAAGGGGCCAGCATTGGTCAGGTGTGTTACTTAAACAATCTGCCATTTGTTGTGATCCGCTCAATTTCTGATAATGCGATTAACGGTGCACATATGGACTATGAAAAATTCGCTGGAATGGCTATTGAGAATTCAGTTGCAATTCTAAAAGATATGTTACAAGTACTTTAATAGACCTAACAAGTGATGCCCCTAAAACTCTTTTTTATGAGTTTTAGGGGCATTTTTAATTTGCATTGTATTCTATATTGAGTATTTTGGGTAGTTCTATTTTAAAGGTCACACCTGTCCCTTTAAAGCTTTCACTGGACACTGTTCCTTTCAACTGCTGTGTCACAATGTTATAAACAGTATACAGCCCCAAACCGCTATACTTAGACATATCTTTTGTGTAAAATGGTTCAAATATGTTTGGTAGGATTTCTTCACTGATCCCCACGCCGTTGTCTGAATACTCAATCATAATCCTATTATTTAAGTCGTGTACTTGTATAACAATCTGACCTTCTTTTTTATCTTCGAATCCATGTATCATCGAATTTTCTATGAGTAAAGTGGTCATCTGATAAATTGCACTTGGATAACTCGTCACACTTAAATCATCTGAACAGATGACTACAATATCCACTTTTACTCCAGGGCTTATGACTTGTTTATTCATTGAAGCAAACTCTAAATACTCACGAATTCTGAACTCGATTAATTTATGTGTACTTTGGATTTCTGAAATATCCCGCAACTTATTGATAATACCGATACTTTTCTTAATACCCTCAATGGTTGCTTCAACAGACTCCATTACATTTTCTTGTGATGATTCTAAGTCTTGCTCTGAATAATCCTTACCCATTGCACTTTTCATAAGACTTGGAATCTGATTTTTCAAAAAAGTAACCAATGTTAAACTGCTTCCAAGTGGAGTATTAACTTCATGGCACAGACCTTTAACCAATGAGCCAATTGCAATCATTTTACTTTTTTCTAGTTCATTGTTAAGAATATTGATCTCAATTGTACGCTCGCTCAGCTCCCGTTCAAGATTCAATAAATTTTTTCTGTTCTGATAATAAATAATACCTACTAATAATCCAAGTATTACAAACACAAATGCCCACTGGGCTTGTTGAAACTGTTTGCTCCTCAGTGAAGCAGGCGTATCTGACACAACTAGGTATACTTGACCTTCAGGAAGTCCAATTCTATGGACTGCAAGAGCTTGATCAACACTGCTTTCTATACCCCATACAAACTTTTTACTTTTATCAGCAATTTGAACTGAAAATTCAGTTTGTACTTCAGCTATATTTGTAATTGCTATGGATTTCTCAAAATCAGCAACCATGGCTATAATTCCCCAAAAAGCATCATCAATATAAATGGATTTACGGGTTATTAGACCAATACCGCCCTGTCGAAGTTCATAAGGACCACTGATTGCGGGGATTTTAGTCTCAATGGTTCTTTTTACATCATTTCTTACATTCTCTCTATCATCATTAATAAGGTCATGACCAATTACAATTTCATTTCCTTCTAGTGGATAGACATACGCCTGTATGCCATTTGGTGCAACGGATATATTTTTAATGGCTATATGATTCTCATACAGCGGTTTCACAAATTGATCAAACTGAGAACCAAAATTATTATTTCCATGATTTTGTCTTGTAAATGATTCTACTGCACTCATCAGTAAGAATTGCTCATTCAATGACAACTGCAATTCAACACCAAGGGTTGCTGCCAAGTTTTCAGCTTCCAATTGGTGCTCATTGTCAATAACTTGTATGCTATTTATTGTGTATAGTAAACTCACAAAAAGAAAGAAAATGAGTATAACATCCAATCTTGTAATTTTGTTTTTCATATCGTCACCCCAAATTATATAAAGAATCACTCACACATTTTCTACCCAATAATTTCACGTTAACCTCTTTAACTATAGCACCAATTACCAATTGTGTATTAATATTTTGCCTTTTCTCCAAAAGTGGGTATCAATAAAATTAGAAGCCATGGAGGTGAGCTCTTGTACACATTAATTAAAAAAATGATTCCACTGATTTTAATACTTATAATAGCAATTTCACAAAGTAATTTTGCAACACCCAACTTACAACCAAAAAAAATATTAATACTGCATTCAGATGAAGAATTTATACCCGCTAATATTGATATAAATAAAGCTCTGGTTGGACGTTTGAAAAGTTCTAAGGAATTTGCCATATCCATATTTAGTGAGTACATGGATCCACCAAGATTTTATGATGAAGTTCAAATGAGTCTGTATAAGGATAATTTTATTGAAAGGTATCAAAACATAAAACCCGATTTAATTATTGCAGTAGACTTTAAAGCTTTTAATTTTTTAACAACAACTGCAAAACAGCTTATAAATGATACACCTTTGGTTTTTTGCATGGTTCCCGAAGGCATAATTGACGAGCAAACACTTGCAAACAACATTACTGGTAACTACATGAACATAGATACCAGTGGTACTGTTGATGTCATTATGCATATGCATGAAAACACACAACAAATTGTGGTGATATCAGGAGCAGGTCCTGCAGACAAAATAAAATTAAAAGAAGTAAAAAATGATTTGCTAAGTGAAAATATTAGTGTTCCTGTTATATTTAATGACGATATGACAATGAAAGAAATGGAGAGCTTTGTTTCTAACTTGAATGATGGAAGTGTCGTGCTCTACAACGCTATCTTTGAAGACAATGCTGGTGAGAAATTCATACCTCGCGAGGCACTCCGTTCGTTAAATGATGTAACAAGTGTTCCAATCTATGGAATTTTCTATACCAATCTAGATTATGGTCTTGTAGGAGGTAGTTTATTTGAGTTCGATGAAGTCGCTTATGATACAGCCAACAAAGCTTTGTCTATACTTTCTGGTGTAAGCCCAAGCAATTTAGTTATTGAAAAAGTGACTAACAAAGTCTATATGAACTGGGCACTTTTTGAAAAATGGAATATAGATATTAAAGACATTCCAGAGAACTCTATTGTTCTCAACCAAGAGTTTACCGTTTGGGAACTTTATCGATTTGAAATTCTCGGAACATTTGCGCTTATCATTGTACTGACCATACTCTTATTCTATCTTTCACTTCAGTTACAACTTAAACGAAAAGCACAGATGGAGCTTGAGCAGTTAAACGACAATCTAGAAAAAATAGTAGGTGAGCGCACAGAAGCACTTAATAATAATAATATTGAACTCACCCATACAAATGGGCAATTAAATGACGAAATTGTGAACCGTATTGCTGTAGAAGAAGAACTCACTGCTACGCTCGACGAGCTTAGTTCCACACAACAACAACTTGTTGCCGCTGAAAAACAAGCTGTACTCCACCATTTAGTTAGAAATCTTCTTCATAGAGTCAATACCCCGCTGGGAACCTCGCTTGGCTATGCAGATTTATTAAGACATCAGATTGAAAGTAATATTGGACGAGCACCTAACGACATCCAAAAGGATGAACTTGAAATTGTAACGAACTTACTAGCAAGCCAAGACAAAATTAAGTCAACCATGGATACCTTAAAAGCTATGCTTGAAGTCGAAAACGAAGAAGCCTACCATACTGTCAATCTAAAACAGTTTGTTATTGATATTATTACAAGAAATCCAGTAACAGATTATGAAAATACCGCCCCTGTCATGTTGTTCTGCTATCCAGACCTCACACTATCGTTGCAAACGAGTAGTTTTAAAGCCGCAGTAGAAAACTTAATAGCTTATGCAAAATTATCTCGAAAATCAATTGACGGCCTTGAACCAGCAGAACTCTCCATATTATATGAAGACAATGTTATGGAGCTGGTCTATCAAGATGACGCACTAAAACACAGCAAGAATATTGAGAGCATATTTGATCCCTACGCTTTTAGTGCTTTTAAAGCAGATCCATCTGGACTTGAACTTGTTATTTTGTACAACCATATTACAATAGGTATGCAAGGTGATGTACAACTGACCCAAGTCCACGATGATGAAGGTGTTGAACATACTGTCGTTAAAATGACCATACCTGTAAACAAGAAATAAGTCCAACCCATACAAAAATAATAAAAAGCACCTTTTATCATTGTTAATACAATAATAGAAGGTGCTTTTGTTAATTCAAATTTAATTTGGTCCCACAATGTATACTAAACTTCAGTCTCTTCCCAGTTGTGATAAAGGTTCTGAACATCATCATTGTCTTCAAATAGGTCTATCATTTTTTGCATGTTCTTAATGTCATCTGCATCTGTAAGCTCAGCCATTGTCTGTGGTAGGTATCTAAGTTCTGCCATAGTAAACTCATATCCGTCATCTGATAAAGCGTCACGAACAGAAGCAAAGTCAGCAATTTCTGTGTACACTTCAAAGTGTGTTTCTTCTACAGAGAAGTCTTCAGCACCCGCTTCAATTGCAGCCATTTCAACTTCTTCTTCGTCCATGCCGTCTTTTTTGTCGATTACAAGAACCCCTTTATGGTCAAACATAAAGCTTACACAACCATTTGTTCCTAGGTTGCCTTTTCCTTTTACAAAGTAGCTGCGTACATCTGCTGCAGTTCTGTTTGTATTGTCTGTAAGACATTCAACCAGAACTGCAACGCCACCCGGTCCATAACCTTCATATTTAAGCTCTGTAAAGACAACACCATCTGTTTCGCCAGCACCTTTTTTAACAGCTCGGTCGATATTATCATTTGGCATGTTAGCAGCTTTGGCTTTTTCTATTGCACCTTTAAGTGCAGCATTGTATTCAGGATCAGATCCACCTTCACGTGCTGCTACCATAATGTAACGGCCCATTTTTGTGAATATCTTTGCTTTTTTGGCATCTTGTTTGCCTTTTCTTTGAATAATCGTACCTATACGACCCATAATGTCACTCCTTAATTCCTAACTCTATATTGGCACAGAAGTAATCCTATTACCCAAGTGCTCTATTCCAGTATGTAAGTTAAACCCGCTTATTTAAATAAGCGCTCCACTATTCTATCATATTTTTCACTTTACAAAAACTCTGCTCGAATTTTAACCTTTTTCTATATTAGTCTTACCCTGTATTATCTTGTCCTCATTAATTATTATGTGCAATATAATACAAAAAGAGCTCCAACGCGAATACGTTGAAACCCTTTTTAACTGGTTTATATAAATATTCTATACAATTACTTTTATGGTGTTCAGATCTGGGTCGTCCATATCCGTGATCATTGTTTCTTCAGATTTTAGGAATTCCAGATAGTCAATGACTTCATCTGATATCAATTCACCAGGAGTAATTATTGGTATTCCTGGTGGATATGCCATTATTGATTCTCCACTAATTCGACCCAAAGCCTCTGATAGGGCAATTTTTTCTTTAGACGCGTAAAAAGCTTCACGTGGTGAGAGTGAAAGTTCCAGATCGCATGGCTTTAATGATACATTCATCTTCTTATTTGTTTTAAATGTGTCATTTGAAATTTCTCTAAGTGCCTCAACCAGAATAGCCAAGCTTTTGTGACTGTCGCCTAAACTAACGATTGCCAAAATATTTCCCGTATCACCAAGTTCCACTTGAATTTTATAAGAGTCTCTGAGTATATCGTACACTCTAAACCCAGTTAGTCCAATACCTGCTACATTAACAACCAATTTGGTTGTATCAAATGTAGGCGTTCCAGACGCATTGAAGTTTTCAAAGCCAAAGCATTGTAAACCATCTATTCGATTGATTTCTAATCTAGCTGCTTTACAGTGATTCAGGACTTCTTCAATCATATATTCGCCTCGTGTTGCTAAGTTCTTCCGAGCTACATCTAGGCTTGACATTAACAAGTATGAAGCACTTGTTGTTTGATTTAGATTAATCACTTTACGAATGTATTTTCCACTTACCCGTGACCCCTTCTTAACCAGTGCAGACGACTGTGTTAAAGAACCACCTGTTTTATGAAGACTGACAGCAGCCATATCTGCACCCGCTTGCATGGCACTGACTGGAAGTGCATCATGGAAGTGTAAATGTGCACCATGTGCTTCATCAACAAGTACAACCATGTTATATTCGTGTGCTATATTAACTATTTCCTTTAAATCTGAAGTTGACCCATAATAAGTTGGATTCATCAGAAATACTGCTTTTGCATCCGGATTCTTTTGAACTGCAGCTCTTACATCATCTGTGTTTATACCCAAAGTGATTCCATACTCTGAACTAAACTCTGGTTGAATGTAGACCGGTCGTGCACCAGACATAATGAGTCCATTGGTAGCAGATTTGTGTGCATTTCTAGGAAGTATCACTTTATCATCTGGTTTACAAACAGACATGATCATAGCTTGGACACCAGCACTTGTGCCATTAACTAAGAAAAAAGCTTCATCTGCACCATAGGCACTGGCTAACAATTGTTCAGATTCAGCAATTACACCTGTTGGATTACTGAGATTATCCAGACATTTCATAGAATTAACATCCACTTGCATCACTTTTCTTCCGAGAAATTCGGTAAGTTCAGGATTACCTCGTCCATGTTTATGACCTGGAACATCAAATGGTGTCACACCTTCATCGTGGTAGTCTTTCAAGGCATCCAGTATTGGTGTACGAAATTGTGACATTTAATCACCCCTTTAGGATTGCAAGCGTAAGTTCTCTAAGTACCTTACACGCTGCAGCAGTTGATGCACCAGAATTGTCATAATGTGGTGCTAATTCTACCACATCTGCACCAACAATATTTAGATGGCTTAGTAAATCCACTACTTTCATCATATCTTTAAAGCTTAGGCCACCTGGTTCTGGCGTACCTGTACCCGGAAAAATTGATGGATCAAGTACATCTAAATCAATGGTTACATAAACCGGTGTTTTTGCCAGTGTTTTAACAAGGTCTTCTAATGTGTCAGCTGAGAATTTTTCCAATATTGTGTGCTTATTGGCAAATGCGAACTCATCTCTTAAACCTGAACGAATACCAAACTGATAAATGCGATGATCGCCAACCAGGTCCCAAACCCGTCTCATAACAGTTGCATGTGAATAAGCTTCTTCCATATAATCGGACCGTAGATCCGCATGAGCATCAAAATGTAGTACCACCAGGTCGTCATATTTTTCATGTGTTGCTTTTATTGGTGCATAAGAAACAAGGTGTTCACCACCCACCATAATTGGAACTTTCCCTGCACTCAATATAGCTTTAGTCTGATCATATATCATATCCAGAGATTTCATTTTTGCACCAAATGGCAGATCAAGGTCTCCAGCATCAAACAGACTGAATTCTTCCAAATCCATGTCTAGGTATGGACTGTATGTCTCTAAACCTTCGAATTCCTGACGCATTGCAGCTGGACCAAAACGCGTTCCAGGTCTAAACGATGTAGTTCCATCAAAAGGTGCACCGAAAACTACTGCCTCAGAACTCTCAAAGTCAGATTCGAATCCCATGTATGTCATCACATTTTGCTTAAACATCTTAGATTTAGACATCTTTTTCAACTTCTTTCATCATATTACGAACAAAGTTAGGTAACATAAATGCTCCTATATGAATATCAGTATTATAGTAAAGTGTATCCAATTCTAAAGCATTCCACTTTTCAATATTTGAATTCTTTACTGGATCAATTGATTTTGATGCAAATCCAAACAACCAATGACCTGATGGATACGTAGGCATATGAAACTGATATGTTTTTGATATTGGGAAAATTTTGCTTATTTTGCTGTAAGACCTCTTGAACTCGTGGATATAATTCGGATAGTACGGGTTTTCACTCTGATTAATTAATATACCGTCTTCAGATAATGTATCAAAGCAGTCTTGATAAAATGCAGTAGAAAACAATCCTTCTCCTGGTCCAATTGGATCCGTTGAATCCACTATAATTAAGTCATATATATCATCCGTATTTTTAACAAAGGCAACGCCATCTTCATAGAATAGGTTTACGCGAGGGTCGTCAAGCTTACACGCAGTTTGTTGTAAATACTCACGGCATACATCCACAACCATTTTATCAATTTCAACCATGTCTATCTGCTCAATTGATGTGTAACGTGAAAGTTCACGCACAGTACCTCCATCACCACCGCCTATAACTAGAACTTTTTTTATATCAGGATTTGAAGCCAGTGCAGGGTGTACTATCATATCATGATAGACAAATTCATCTTTTTGATTAACCATCATAAGTCCATCTAATGTAAAGAATGTGCCAAAGTCATAGGACTCAAAAAAATCTATTTTTTGAAATTTGCTCTCTCCACTAAACAACTGCTTCTTAATTTTTATACCAAACCGGACTGTGTCCGTATGTTCTTCTGTATACCATAGTTCCATTCTATTCCCTCCATCTAATCCACTTTAACAACTTAGAATGTTATACTGATAGCTCCTCAACTGGCTTAAATGTTATTGGCCCATCAATACCTGCAAATCTTCGAATTTTATCTGTCATACCCCTTGCAACTTCCGTTGATTCCGATCTCTCAGCTTTGAACACATTTTCTAAATAGTCAAATCCAACCCAAGGATTAATTGTGTCACCACATGTGAATAGGTCAACTGCAGCATAACCGTATTCTGGCCAAGTATGAATTGTCAGATGTGATTCAGCTATTATTACAGCTCCAGATACACCCCATGGATTAAAATGATGGAATACACTCTCAACAACAGTAGCTTTAGCTTCTTTTGCAGCTTGAATCATATATTCCTCAACACGTTTATGATCTCTTAATATCTCTTCATCGCAGTTGTAATACTCGATAAGAATATGTCGTCCTAAAAATTCCATTTTCATGATATTACCCCCAAAATAAAATACGTTTCTAAACTTCCACTAACTTTCCAGTTAGATTTTTTAAAAACATGTTTTTTGAACATATTTTCTTAGTAATACTAAACCTAATAAATTGTTATACTGTTACATTCTATATTTCTTATACAAACTAAGAAATAAGTTTACTAATACTAAATATACTTGATATAAATAAAAAGTCAATATTTCGGGGTGTTTTAATTGTTTCATTTTGTAAATATTTAATCTAAACACTGCTAATACACACTTGTTGTGAGTTTCGTGTATATCACTTACTTTTTATTTTCAGTTAAAATTTTCTTATTTTCTATCCATTCGCAAGATTTTTTAGCGTTTTTTCAAAAATCATATTTAGAAATATTTTAGCTTTTTACAACACCAAAGTTTATCTATAGTATACTTTTATGCTTCTTAAACTGTTTTTTATTCAATATGTTTAGTATTCTTAAATTTTCGCTTATTTTCTCTACACAAATGTTAAAGAGATTTACATACAAAAAAAGCATAAGTCTAATCGACTTATGCTCCAAACTTTTAATTGGTTTAATGTTCCCTAATGTATAACTAACTATTAAAATGCTGGGGGTGCAGGCGGCATTGTTCTTTTATGTTCTGTTCTTACATTCATACGTTCTATTATAACTTTGTCTTCAGCTGAAACAGGCTTGCCTTCAATATAATCATCGATCGCATCATAAGTTACACCCATTTCCTCTTCATCTGTTTGACCTTCCCATAGCCCTGCACTTGGTTTACGGTCAATCACTGATTGTGGAACACCAAGATGTTTTGCCCATTCAAAGACTTCGCGTTTTGTTAAGTGAGCAAGTGGAAGTATATCTACACCACCATCACCATACTTAGTAAAATAACCTGTAAGTAACTCTGCCGCATTGTCTGTTCCTGCAACAAGGTAGCCCATATTATTTGCAATACCATATAAGGTGCTCATTCTCAGACGTGCTCTCAGATTGGCATCTGTTAATTGATGATTTGACGTTTCAAGTTTAGAAACAGCTCCTTGAATGCCATTCAACAGCACTTCATGAGACTGTGTTAAGTCAACTTCAACGTATTCTATGTTAGCTGCAATTGCAACTTTTTCTCCATCTATTTTATCTTTTTCATTACTTTTGCAAGGTAGAATAACTCCCAAACTACTCTCTGGAAAGGCTTTTTTAATTAGATTGGCAACCACTGATGAATCAATACCACCTGACAATCCCACTAAAATTCCATTGGTTCCTGATTCTTTAACTTGATCTTGTAGCCAAGAAACTACATGATCAATTTTTTGATCAATTGTATTACTCATTTTACACCTCTTTCAACGAATTCATATGTATACAATATACTATTTTTACTGATCTTATTCAAGAATCATTGTGCCTCTATACCTTAAAACAATAAAAAGGTGTCATGTATACCTTTAAGAGATACACAAGACACCTTTGTCTTTTAATTATTTAATTTTCGATAAAATTACATTTTGTCCAGTTCTACAAGCACACAAGCATGATATACAATATTTACACCTGCAGCTTCACCATGCTCAACTATTTCATTGTTGAATGCTCCTGGTTGGAACCAAACATACTTTATACCAAGTTCAATGGCCTGATTAAGCGCTTCCATAGCACGATCAGGAGATACTACTATATTCACACATTCAGGTTTTTCAGTCATATCAGAAAGTGATTCAAACGTTTTTACACCTTCAACATCATCATACATCGGGTTAATTGGCGTTACATCATACCCATTACGTTGAAGCTTTTTAAAAATTTTGTTTCCAAATTTAGATGGATTCTGTGTTGCGCCTACAACAGCCCAAGATTTCTTTTCAAACATTTCAGCAATGATTTTTTCCATACTCATGCAATCGCCTCCTAGTACCCCATATATGGGGGATATAGTCTATTTTACCTTAGATATGCAGATTGGTCAAACCACTGACTTAAGCAAGTTCAACAGCTTTTCCATCAAGTATTGTTAAGTAAATGTCTTCTCCTTCACTTATCTCCACTTTACCACTGGTTAAATCAACGATTTTAGTTTTAAACGCATCAACCTCTTCAGGTTTAATATAAACAAGCGTTCTAACATTGTCCAAATAAATGGTGTCTTTGAGCAGGTAGGTCTCGTTATTCATTAAGAAGTTTTGAATTTTGCCATGTAAGGTATACTCTAGGTCTAAACTTATTTCAGTATAGACACACTTGTCGACCACCCTTGCTGCTTCTATGGCAATCTTTGCGGCATGTGTGTATGCCCTAACAAGACCACCTGTCCCCAGTTTAACACCACCAAAGTACCTTGTTACAACAACTGCTATGTTGGTAATGCCTTCATTTTTCAACATACTCAGAACAGGGACTCCAGCTGTACCAGAAGGTTCACCATCATCACTGTATCTCTGAATATCAAATTTCTCACCAACCAAATATACTGGAACATTATGAGATGCATCCTTATGTTTTTTCTTGATTTTATCAACAAACGCGACCGCTTCTTCTTCCGATTCCACTGGGGATGCATACCCAATGAATCGTGATTTATTGATAATGTCCTCTGCCTCACCATATTCAAATATAGTTTTATATGAACCCAAATTAGTCACCTCTGATTAGATTCTTGTCTGAATGCTCTTTAAAGTTCCTGGTCCGTTTCGTACTTTTTGTATTTGCTATAGTCCTTTTGTTTTAGTTCAATTTCAATGAGGGTTCCTGTTTCAACGTAATCTGTGTTAAGTACGTTTCCAACCTCACATAATTGTGAATACACAGCACCATCACTAAATGGGATCAACATCTTCACACGGGCAATATCATTAAATACATGGTTATTGATTGTAGCTATGAGTTCATCAATACCTTCACCTGTCATCGAAGAAATATGCCTTACATCGTCCATTTTTGGTATGCCGCTTCTGTCTTCAACTAGATCTATTTTATTATATGCAATAACTTGTGGTTTATCAGATGCGCCAAGCTCGCCTAAAACTTTATTGGTTACTGAGATTTGTAGCTTGTAGTGCTCCGTTGAAGCATCTACAACATGAATAATAAGATCCGCCTCTACAACCTCTTCAAGTGTTGCCTTAAATGCCTGTACCAAAGCATGTGGTAGCTTGGATACGAAACCAACGGTGTCTACAAGAATGAATGGACGTTTATCGTCAAACTCAATACGTCTTGTATAGGTATCCAGGGTTGCAAATAACATATCTTTTGCGAATACCATCTTTTCATCATCATTTTCTATACTCATAGAAATTAATCGGTTCATAAGTGTCGATTTACCTGCATTGGTATAACCAACAACAGCTACCACAGGAATTTCATTTTTTGACCTTTGTGAACGCTGCGTTTCACGAACTTTACCCACTTCTTTAATCTGCTTACGAATATCAGAGATACGCTCATTTACACGTCTTCTATCTATTTCAAGCTTTTGTTCACCAGGACCTCTTGTACCAATTCCAGCACCAGTTCTAGACAGTGCTTCACCAAGACCTTTTAAACGTGGCAACCTATATTGTAGCTGTGCCAGTTCAACTTGAAGTTTGGCAACCTTTGTTCTGGCTCTTCTTGCGAAAATATCTAAAATTAAAGCAGTTCTGTCAATAATCTTAATCCCGATAACCGCTTCAAGATTTCGAAGTTGAGCACCCGTTAACTCATCATTAAAAATAATAATATTGGCTCCCATATTGTCTGCCATTTCTTTAACTTCAATAACCTTGCCTTTACCTATTAAAGTCGCAACGTCGGGTTTATCTTTGTTCTGGACAATAATTCCCAGCACTTCAGCGCCCGCTGCAAGGGCCAGTTCGTTCAACTCGTTCATTGACTCATCTATCTCGATTTCTACAAATCGTTCATTCATATTAAAACCAACTAATATTGCACGTTGTTGAAGTTCTTCTATCATTTCATTTACTGTCGTCATAAGACCGACTCCTTTCGTAGATCAAATTCTACCATTTTCTTTTCATTCTTTTTTCAAGCGTGAATGATTATATTTAAGCGTAACTCCATACAATCAAATTTGTACTATTCTATATGAAGTTTTTAATTGTAGGTCTGTTTATTTAGTGATCATCTGCCTCACGCCTTTCTGGAGTATTGCGGTCTTTTCTATTTTATCATAGCTTGGCTAATCCCTCCACTTTGTTACAATTTGGTGAAGGGATAGCCTGTTAAATTAACAAGCCCAAGACGGTGTGATATAATACCTATGTTTACTAACTGAAATTGCTTGGGAGGGTCAAATGAGCACGAATAATACAGATAATCAAAATAAATCATCGTCAACGAAATCCCGGCGTGTAAAGAAAAAAAAGAAAAAAAATGGTTTTGTCACATTTCTAAAATGGTTCATACTCATAGGGATTGTTGTTGGTCTAATAGGAACAGGTGCAGTACTTGCATATGTTAACAACCTTGTGAGCAACACAGCTGCTATCGATCCATCACGTGTCAATGACCTTCTAGATGAGAACTCGGTCATCCTCGATCCAGAAGGACGTGTGCTTGAGACCATTCAAAAAGATGGCTTACGTACAATCATTAAATTTAATGATATCAGTCCTTATACCATTAATGCTTTCGTTGGTGTAGAAGATAAAACCTTCTGGGACCACAATGGTTTTAATATCATTCGAATGGGTGGTGCCATTAGAGATGCGCTCTTTAAAGGAAGACGTATACAAGGTACCAGTACCATCACACAGCAACTGGCCAGAAACCTTTACCTCTTTGATACACGATCAGAAAGATCTGTTGATAGAAAGATAAAGGAAGCATATTACGCAATTGAGCTAGAAAACTATTTGACTAAGGAACAAATTATTGAGACTTATCTTAATACAATCTACCTTGGGTCAAACTCAAACGGTGTTGAAGCCGCCGCTAATGCTTATTTCTCCAAAGATGCAAAAGATTTAGATTTAGTTGAATCAGCTATGTTGGCCGGCATACCATCAAGTCCTTATAACTTCTCACCTATGAGAACTATAAAAAAAGTGGATGTTACTGAAGACCATTACATTTTGGATGACTCAGATGACCTCTACACTATTGTCTACAACTCAGGTGTTGAAGACCGTTATAAAACAGTTCTTTATTTAATGAATGCGAACGGTTACATTACAGATGCAGAATATCAAGAGGCTAAAGAAGTCGACCTAAGAACACGACTCATACCTGGACAAGAAGCCGGTGGCGAAATTACCTCTTACTTCTCAGATATGGTGCGTGACGATGTCATTAATGATCTAATGGCTGAAAAGGGTTGGACAAAGGAAGAAGCCCTTAATGCGCTTTACACACAAGGTCTGAAAATCTGGTCTACCATTGACTTTGATATGCAAAAGACACTTGAAAATGCATATAGCAACAGAAACTTCACACCATACTTTGGCGAACCAACGCATAATGCCATTAAACGATTCCAAAAGGATAACGGCCTCACAGCCGATGGTATTGCTGGTAAAGGTACTCTTTCCAAATTAGAAGAACTTGGTCTGGCTCAGACAACACAATTTTCTCTTTCTTCTTATAGAAAAGGAACCGATCATGAAGATGTTGTTATTCTAAAGAATGCAATGGATGAACTTGGACTCTTAACTTACAATGACAACTTCCCTAAGGTAACAGTTTACTTTGATAAAAGTAAGAACATTGTTACCAAGGAAAGTAGAAAAGTACTGCTTTATAGAAAAGACAGTTTAGTAAATACCAAACAACAGCTGGTCATCCCTTCAAGTAACTATGAATATGATCAAAGTGGAAACCTTGTACTACTTAAAAACAATTTCCTTAATATTTACCCAGTAAGACAAGATGGTGAGATTGTAAAAATCAAAGTGGATGTTAAAAACACTTATACATACGACGAAGACAATCCTGCCAACACAAGAAATTCAACAGGTAGCTACAATATTATCGATTTAAATCAGTATCAAGGTAGAGATTTACTCATACCTGATGAGTACAAAACAATGGACTCAAATGGCAATGCTGTTGTCGATAAATCTATATTTACCGATCATCCAGACTTCTTCACAAAAGACGGTAACAATAATCTACTTGTCGAAGATGAAAATTACGTCATCAGCAACAAAGGCATTATTCAACCACAATCTGCAATGGTTATCATTGACTATAGAACAGGTGAACTTAAAGCCATAGTTGGTGGTCGAAATGTTACAGGTCAAAAAATCTACAACCGTGCTGTTAATCCGAGACAACCTGGATCTGCTATAAAACCTATTGGTGTTTATCTGCCTGCAATTGATAGCCGCCAATACACAGCTGCTTCTGTGTTTGATGATGTTCCATCATTCTTAAAATATGGTGCACCTGATGAGATCTGGCCAGTCAACTGGTACGCAAAAGTCCGAGGATATCAACCTTACTGGGGTCTACAAACACTGAGAAAAGGTATTGAACATTCTCAAAATGTATTAACTGTTAAATTAGCCAATGCCATTGGTGTTGATCTTAGTATCGAGTACCTACAAAAACTTGGTATTTCAACACTTATACTAGATGGAAGTATTACAGACAAAACTTTATCGGCCGTTGCACTTGGGGGTATGACACATGGTATTACACCTGTTGATTTAACCGAAGCGTACGGTACAATTGCAAATAAAGGTGTTAGAAATGACACAATCACCTATACAAAAGTAACAGATAACAGTGGTGAGGTTATACTCGAAAAGAAACCTATTAAATATCAGGTTGTAGACGCTGAGTCTTCGTTTATCATTCAAGACATGATGCGTACTGGTGTTGAAAGAGGCGTTGCTTCTTCAGCTGCAATACGACCAGGCAACTCAGGTATTCCTGTAGCTGGTAAAACAGGAACAACGTCTAACAAACTGGATGCATGGTTTGTTGGCTACACCCCATACTATGTGGGTGCTGTTTGGTTCGGCAACGATGTAAACATGCCACTTGATCAAGGTTCAACGATTAGTGCAAAGTTCTGGAAAAACGTTATGACACAAATCCATGCTGATCTTCCAGACAAAGCCTTCGATGATGCTCCTGATACACTTATTAGAAGATCGGTTGATACTATGTCAGGCAAGATGCCTACGGAACTTTCTATGGCTGACCCGCGCGGTACAGTTATAACGGAATGGTTTATTCCTGGCACAGAGCCAACAGAACCTGATGATGTACATGTTAAGGTTGCAGTGTGTACTGAAAGTGGGAAACTTGTAACTGAGTATTGCCCGACAACACTTATTGAAGAACGTATACTCACACAAAGAACTGAACCTTATATTCCGGTTCCGCAAGTTAATAAAAACGGCGACCCTGTTGTCGATGAAGAAGGCAATCCTGTCTTTATTTACCCAGGTGATTGGGATTATGAGTTACCTACAGAACCATGTGATGTTCATACTGGTGAATTTATAAGTATTGACCTTGGTGCAGCAGTGGATGGATTCTTATACCCATTCTCTACACTTCAAGATGGCACAAAAGTCGTTAACTTCCCATTCAACATTACACTTAAGGATGAATCCATTGTTACATTACCAACTGGGACCAAACTTCTATTTGGAGGGATTCTATCACTACCTGATGGTCGTGTGATCTATGGTGAAGATGTTAAAACAATGATTGTCCCTGATCCAATCCAGGTTGATAGTTTCCAAACAAGTCCAGGTGATGAAACAGATGTTAATCCAACTGACACACCTCCTGTTGAAGAAACACCTAACGGAGCTGGAGAATAAAGATATAGACAATGATTCAGATAAACACCCAGCTGCAGCTGGGTGTTTTCTATTACCTGCAATCAAGGGTATTCATTGTAATCCATAACTCTTAATATGAGTCTAGTATTCTTAAAGTTAACTCAAAAAGGGGGGAATCGGGAAATCCCCGATTCTGACAATAGAAAATAAAATTAAGAGAATCC
>PPCM01000096.1_pt1 | contig 145760 bp, 139 predicted proteins | sample 1555541 | NCBI WGS metagenome assembly PPCM01 (sample SAMN05284479, study PRJNA326546) | Marine sediment metagenome, whole genome shotgun sequencing project. | isolation source: marine sediment | place: Germany: Wadden Sea | collected 2012-09-05
ATATTTTTATGCTTGGTGTCACATATAAGGGTGTAGCTTTTCCTTTATTGTTTAAGATGTTAGATAAACGAGGTAATTCAAATTGTAAAGAGAGAATTGATTTGGTCAATCGTTTTATTAAACTTTTTGGAACTAATTGCATCGACTGCTTAATGGCAGATAGGGAATTCGTTGGAGACGATTGGATTCAATTTCTAAACGATAATAGAATTAGATATTATATACGCATCAGAAACAATTTTAAAGTATATCTTCCACACAAAGACAAAGAAATGAAAGTTTCATGGTTATTTAATGCATTAAAACATGGAACGTTTTTACATTATAAACGTATTGTGAAAATAGGAACTCAATTGTGTTACATTTCAGGTTGTAAGGCAATTAGCAAAAACAAAAAGACAGATTTTCTAATAATAATTTCTTTCAACAAACCTGAGCAAGCTCAGATAAATTATAAAAACAGGTGGCAAATAGAAACCTGTTTCAAAGCAATGAAATCTAGTGGCTTTGATATGGAAAAAACTCATTTGCAAGATATAGTAAGAATTGAAAAACTAACTCTTATTGTAATGATAGCTTTTGTATGGTGCTACAAAACTGGAATATTCATACATGAAAATATTAAAAGTATCGAAATCAAAAAACATGGACGAAAAGCAATAAGTATTTTCAAATTAGGACTTTCTTACATAGCTAACGTATTGTTAAACTCTAAAAATCAAACAGATATAGATGTGTTTAAATTTTTGTCATGTACTTAAGATTTTTTTACATTATTTATTATGAATAATTCAAAATAATTTTATATTTTTGACCACATACATTTGTTCTTTTAAACTACCTGAACTATAAACAGATATATAAACAATAGTTTATTAAAAGAACAAATACTTTATTTATTAAGCAATAATTAGTATTGACAAAATAAACATACATCAAATGAAAAAAATTCTTTCTACCCTTGCCGTAATTTTTATTATTAGCTCTACTTATGCACAAACACCCAAAAATTTTAGTTATCAGGCTGTTTTTCGTGATGCATCGAACAACCTTGTTACAAATCAACAAATTAGCATGCAGATAAGCATATTACAAACAAGCACTGACGGCACTGCAATTTATGTTGAAACTCAAAATCCTGAAACAAACCTGAACGGACTTATAAGCATTGAGATTGGAACAGGAGAAAGCAACGACGATTTTTCTATTATCGACTGGAGTAACGGGCCATATTTTATAAAAACTGAAACAGATATTGAAGGCGGAACAAACTACACCATAACCGGAACTAGTCAGTTATTAAGTGTTCCTTATGCACTTTATGCAAAAACTGCCGAGACAGTAGAAAACATTAACATTACTGGGAATGAAACTGCTTTTGACTCATGGGATAAAAACAATACCGATGATTTTTCAGGAGACTATAACGATCTAACAAACCAACCTAACCTGTTTGATGGGAATTACAGTAGCTTAAACGGAACTCCGCAAAATGTAAGCGAACTTACAAATGATGCAGGATATTTAACAGAATATACAGAAACTGACCCAGATTTTAACTCATGGAATAAAGATTATTCTGACCTGATTAATACTCCAACAAACCTAAGCGATTTCACAAATGATGTAGGCTACATCACTGACTACACAGAAACCGATCCTATCTTCAACAACTGGGATAAAGATTACGCAGACCTAATCAACACTCCAGAGAATATCAGCACATTCACAAACGACGCAGGGTATCTAACAAGCTACACAGAGATAGATGGTGACAACACAAATGAAATTCAAAATTTAAATGAAGTGTTAACAGAAGGAAACACCGGAGGCAATAGTCAGATTAAAGAAATTGCAAATCCTACAGATGCACAGGATGCAGTAACAAAAGCTTATGTAGATGCATTATTTGACATTCTTGTTGAAACAGGTGCGATTACACTGGTTGACTTTAGTTCTGATACACAGTTTAATAAAATTGACAGTTTAATAAACTTTTCAGGAATTAGCGATATAAACCCAACAAACTGGCTTTGGGATTTTGGAGATGGAAACACAAGTACTTTACAAAATCCAACTCACTCCTATTCTACCAGTGGAACTTATACTGTTAGCCTGACTGTAAGCAATGAAGTATTAAACTATACTGAAGAGAAAATCAACTACATTACAATTCTTGAAAATGGAGTTTTAGGTGATGGTCTCATTGATATTGATGGCAACTATTACCCAACTGTAATTATAGGAAGCCAGGAATGGATGGCAGAAAACCTTAAGGTAACTCGTTATCCAAACGGAGATCCAATACCATATATTACAGAAACAGACAGCTGGAATGCATTGGGAAGCAATGACACAGACGATGCATTTTGCTACTACTACAACAATCCTGATTCTGAATATGGAGGATTATACACTTATGCTGCTTCTATTGGTGATAACTGGACCAGAGACAATGTAGATGACCAGGGTGTTTGTCCTGATGGATGGCACATACCTACAGATTTAGAATGGCAAGAACTTGAAATTAGTCTTGGAATGGATCCGGTAGAAGCAAACAATATGGATTGGCGTGGAGGCAATGAACTTGTAGCCTCAAAACTTAAATCTGAAACTGGATGGGCAGGTAATGACAATAGCACAAATGAGTCTGGCTTTTCTGCTCTACCTGGTTGTGCTAGAGGCAACAACGGAGGATCTTTTATCACAAACGATTGTGGTTACTATTGGACAAGTACAACAAATAACTCTTTTGCATACCTAAGAATGTTTGGTCCCGGGATAAATTCTGTAGACAGACAAAACTATTCCAAGGCTAATGGATTTTCAGTTAGATGTGTAAAAAACTAAGATTCAAGGATCAAGAAATAAGATTCAAATTACTATCACGAAGGACACAGTCCTAGTTTCAACAAATTAGAAATTCATATAAACATTGTCAATTTGAACAAAACCCTTGTGCTCGTTCACCTGATTTTTTACATAAAAACAAAAAAGACATAAGCTGCGATTTGTTTTTTCTAAAACAATATTGGTTACAATACCTTCAACTAATGATTAGAAATTTCCTTTCACATACATATCAATTACTATTTCAATATCATTTTTCACATTGAAAAACGCGAATAAAAATATCTAAATTGGGACAATTTTACTTTATCACAACATGTTACATAAAACAAAAAAAACAAAAAAACACTCTATTTACCTCCGCATATTGTTTTTTTTAGTATTTTTGCTAAGGTTGCTATAAAAGGGAGTAAATTTCAAATCAACTATAAAGCTTAACAATTTAATAAGCTTAGCCATGATTTGAACTCAGACATTAAAAGTATTTTCGAAAAAAAATCATTGTGATGAGTATTATTAAATTTGACAAAGAACAATTAATCAATCTGGAATATTCATTAAGTCGTGAACTTCTGCGAACAAATCGTGCAGGCACACATGCAATAACCACTCTTGTTGGTTGTAATACCAGAAAATACCATGGGTTACTAGTTTGCCCAATGGAAGATATAGACGATGAGAATCATGTGCTTCTATCCAGTTTAGATGCTACAATTACGCAACACAATACCTCTTTTAATCTTGGTGTAAGGAAATATCCCGGAGTTTTTGAGCCAAAAGGTCATAAATACGTGAGAGATTTTGAAGTTGATATCATACCTAAAATTATTTACCGAGTTGGCGGTGTTGTTCTCCAAGTTGAAAGAATTTTGAGTGAAGATGACAGAGTCATGATAAAATACACTTTGCTTGATGCTCATTCTAAAACAACATTAAAACTAAAACCATTTCTGGCTTTTAGAAATATGCATAAGCTTAGCAAAGCAAATCTTTTTGTAAACAAAAAATTTCGAGCTATAGATAATGGTATCAAATTAAAAATGTATGATGGATATAAATATCTTTATATGCAGTTGAGCAAAAAAGCTGAATACGTCCATGTACCAGACTGGTATTATAATGTTGAGTATCTGGAAGAACAACGTCGTGGTTATGATTACCAAGAAGACCTTTATGTCCCGGGCTTTTTTGAGTTAGAAATTCAAAAGGGTGAAAGTGTTATTTTTTCTGCTGGACTAAAAGAAGTAAAATCAAATACTATATCTAAAAGTTTTAACAAAGCTATAGAAAAAAGATCTCCAAGAATAACATATTTAGATTGCCTTAAAAGCGCTGCACAACAGTTTATATCCAAACGTCATGGCAAAACTGAAATCATTGCTGGTTTTCCTTGGTTTGGCAGATGGGGACGAGATACCTTTATTGCCTTACCAGGATTAACACTATATAATAACGATATAAAAACCTGCAAAGAGGTTCTAGACACCATGTCATCAGAACTAATCGATGGACTATTCCCGAATATTGGATCAGGAGAATCTGTCGCAATGAATTCCGTTGATGCACCATTATGGTTTTTCTGGAGTCTACAGGAATATGCAAAATTCATAGATAATAAAGCCGAAATTTGGACTGATTACGGCAAAAAGATGAAACAGATTCTTGAGCATTACAGAGAAGGTACACATTACAACATAAAAATGCACGACAATGGGCTTATTTGGGCAGGAGAAACTGGAAAAGCTCTTACCTGGATGGACGCAGTAGTTGCTGAAAAACCAGTTACTCCAAGACATGGGTTTAACGTAGAAATCAATGCACTTTGGTACAACGCATTAGTATTCAGCCTCAAAATGGCAAAACTTGCTGGAGACAAAAAATTTATTAAAGACTGGAAAATCATTCCAGAAATTACAAGACTATCATTTTTAGAAAAATTTTGGTGTGATGAGAGACAATCTCTCGCAGATTTTGCAACTTACGATGATATTGATTGTAGCATTAGACCAAATCAAATATTTGCATGCTCACTACCCTACTCACTACTTTCTGATATAAAGAAAGAACGAGTTTTAGAAAATGTCCGTAAAGCATTATTGACCCCTAAAGGGTTACGCACTTTATCACCAGAACATCATGACTATAAAAGCGAGTGTGTTGGTGATCAGGAAACCAGAGATAATGCATATCATCAAGGAACTGTCTGGCCATGGTTACTTGGTCATTTTTGCGATGCATACTTACAAATCCATGGTAAAAGTGCAATAAATTTTGTCGAGAAGATTTTTAACAGCTTCGAAGAAGACATGACTATTGCAGGAATTGGGTCTATTTCGGAAATATATGATGGAGATCCACCACATACACCAAGAGGAGCAATTTCACAAGCCTGGAGTGTTTCTGAATTAATAAGAATTCATCATTTGCTAGAAGAGTATAAAAATAAAAAAACGGAGGCAAAATCATGAAAGTACTAATGTTTGGGTGGGAATTCCCGCCACATATTACAGGCGGTCTAGGAACTGCTTGTTACGGACTTACAAGAGGTCTTTCAAAATTTGACATTGAGGTACTTTTTGTTGTCCCTAAATCCTATGGTGACGAAGACCAATCACATATCAGACTCACTGACGCTGGAAAAGTTGAAATTACCGAAAAAGAATCAACTAGTCATGATTTTTGGGAAAAGTTTAGATATATGGAAGTTGGTTCCAGCCTGATCCCATATATGGATCCTGAAGAATTTCAAAAAATATTTGAAGGGAAAATACTCAAACATACAGAATTCAGCAAACAAGTTTTCGCAAAAAACTTCACTTTCTCCGGAAAATATGGTAAGGATTTATATCAGGAAGTTGCCCGTTATGCATTAATAGCAGCATACATTGCTTCCAATAACGATTTCGATGTAATACATGCTCATGACTGGTTAACATATTCTGCAGGAATTGCTGCAAAAGCAGTTTCAGGAAAACCCTTGGTGGTTCACATGCATGCAACTGAATTTGATCGTAGTGGAGAAAATGTAAATCAAAGAGTCTACGATATAGAACGAAGTGGAATGGAGGCCGCTGACAAAGTCGTTGCTGTAAGCAATCTTACAAGAAACATCGTTATTAATCGCTATGGAATTGATGCCAACAAAGTTGTAACTGTACACAATTCTGTTGAACCAATAAATCTTCCAGAATTTCAGATGAATAAGGGTGTTAAAGAAAAAATTGTAACTTTTCTGGGACGAATTACATACCAAAAAGGGCCTGATTATTTTATTGAAGCTGCAAAATTAGTAATCGATAAAGATCCCAATGTACGATTTGTAATGGCAGGAAGTGGCGATATGCTCAATAAAATGATAAAACGCGTAGCGCAACTTGGAATTGCAACAAAATTTCACTTCGCTGGATTCCTAAAAGGTCAGGAAGTATTCGAAATGTTTAGCATGAGCGATGTATATGTTATGCCATCGGTAAGTGAACCATTTGGCATTTCACCTTTAGAAGCTATGATGTCTGATGTGCCTGTAATTATCTCTAAGCAATCAGGAGTTGCAGAAATACTAAAACATGCCATTAAAGTTGATTTCTGGGATGTTGAAGAACTTGCAAATTCTATCTACGGAATGTTGCACTATAATGGCTTATCAAAAATGTTTATCGAACATGGAAAAGTAGAAGTGGAAAATTTAAGATGGGAAAACTCTGCATATAAAGTTAGAGAAGTCTATAAATCACTCCTTTAGAAAAGGGAGAAACAAGGATCAAGAGGCAAGAGGCAAGAAAAAAAATGAATAATGAAAAAGGAAAATAATAAATATGAAATAGATGAACCTTTTTTAGAGGTGAATGAAACATTTTCAAACAACCTAGAAGAAAGAACTCTTCTGTTTGCAAAAAATGTTAGACTTCTTATTAAGAATTTACCAGCAAATACAGTAAACATTGAAGATGGTAAGCAAGTTGTCAGGTCGTCAGCTTCTGTTGGGGCAAATTATATCGAATCCCGTGAGCCTTTAGGTTTGAAAGACTGTTTAATTAGGTTATGTATTTCAAGAAAAGAAGCAAAAGAAAGTGCATACTTTTTAAAACTTATTTCCGCAACAAATTCGAATAAAAATAAAACATCTGCTGATATATTATATAAAGAAGCCTATGAGCTTATTAAAATTCTATCAGCAATTATTATAAAAGTTAAAAACAAAACCTGATTTAATAAATTTGAATCAAGGCACTTGGCTTTTGATTCTTGTTTCTTGAATCTTTTTTAATAAATTTTATTAAAACATTATGAGAACAATTTGCTTTTATTTTCAGGTACACCAGCCATTTAGGTTGAAAAGGTATAAATTTTTCGATATTGGTAATGATCATCATTACTTTAATGAATTCGAAAACAAGTCGATAATGCGAAAGGTCGCTGAGAAATGCTACCTGCCAACAAACCAAACGTTTTTGGATTTGATAAACGAATATGGCGATAAAGTAAAAATTACATATTCAATATCAGGAGTTGCTATCGATCAGTTCGAAATGTACGCACCTGATGTTTTAGAAAGTTTTAAAAAATTGGTAAAAACTGGTTGTGTTGAGATTTTGTCAGAAACATATTCTCACTCTTTAGCTGCATTAAAAAGCAAGCAAGAATTCGAGACACAGGTAAAAATGCATCGTAAAAAAGTAAAAAAAGTTTTTGGTGTAGAACCAAAAGTTTTTCGCAATACAGAGCTTATTTATGCCGACTGGATTGGGGAATACGTAGCCGACATGGGCTACAAAGCAATGATTACAGAGGGGGCAAAACATGTTCTAGGATGGAAAAGCCCAAATTACCTTTATTGCAATGCAATTAATCCTAAACTCAAAATTCTACTAAAGAATTTCAAATTATCTGATGATATTGCATTTAGATTCTCTAACCGTGATTGGCCAGAATTTCCATTAACAACAGAAAAATTTGTTTCATGGTTAAATACACTTGACCCAAAAGAAGAAATCGTTAATCTATTTATGGATTATGAAACTTTTGGAGAACACCAATGGTCAGAAACCGGAATTTTTGATTTCCTAAGAGCATTACCAAATGCTGTTTTCAAACATTCAGACTTTACATTTTCTACACCATCTGAAATTATTGAATCAACCGAGCCTGTTGGAGCAATACATGTTCCTCATCCGATTTCGTGGGCAGATGAAGAAAGAGATCTAACCGCATGGTTAGGAAACGAACTTCAGGACGAAGCTTTTAATAATCTTTATAAGCTTTACGATAAAGTTAAAAATAGTAAAGACCCTCAAATATGGCAAGATTGGCTATACCTTCAAACAAGCGATCATTTTTATTACATGTGTACAAAATGGTTCTCAGATGGTGACGTTCACAAATACTTTAATCCATACGATTCACCATACGAAGCATTTGTAAACTTTATGAATATTCTAAGCGATTTTATTATCAGAGTAGAGCAAAGTAATTGACAAATTATCTTTTGTCGTACATTGCTTCGTAATATTTTTGATAATCGCCTGATACGATATTATTTAGCCATTTCTCATTAGCAAGATACCAATCTACAGTTTTTTCGATACCTTCTTCGAATTGCAATGATGGCTCCCAACCTAATTCTGTCATGAGTTTTGTTGAGTCAATAGCATATCTCATATCGTGACCTGCTCTATCTTTTACAAAGGTAATAAGTGAAGCTGAAGTTCCTTTCTCACGATTTAATTTTATGTCCATAACTTCGCAAAGTTTACGAATTAGGTCAATATTTGTCCATTCGTTATTTCCGCCAATATTGTATGTTTCCCCATCTCTACCTGTATGGAAAATAGTATCTATTGCTCTTGCATGATCAACAACATATAACCAATCGCGAACATTCTCACCTTTCCCATAAATTGGAATTTGCTTCATGTTTTTGATATTATTTATTGCAAGTGGAATCAGTTTCTCTGGAAAATGATTTGGCCCATAATTATTTGAACAATTAGAAATAACTGCTGGCATTCCAAAAGTATGATTATATGCTCTTACAAGATGATCGGAACTTGCTTTTGCCGCTGAATATGGAGATTTTGGATCATAAGGCGTTTCCTCTGTAAACAAACCTGTTTCTCCAAGAGATCCATAAACCTCATCAGTAGAAATATGATAAAAACGTTTTCCTTTAGAGTCATCTTTCCAGATTGTACGGGCAGCATTTAATAGATTTACTGTTCCCACAATATTTGTAAAAATAAACTCCGTAGGATTTGTGATACTTCTATCTACATGAGATTCTGCAGCAAGATGAATTACTCCATCAGGCTTGTATTTTGCAAACAATTCATTTATCAGAGCAGCATCAACAATATCTGCTTTCTCAAAAGCATAATTGGGTTGTTGGTCAATGTCTTTAAGATTTTCAAGATTTCCTGCATAAGTTAGCTTGTCAATGTTTACTATCTTATAATTTGGATATTTATTTACAAATAGTCTTACAACATGAGAACCTATAAAGCCTGCACCACCAGTAATAAAAATTGTTTTGTTCATATTTCTGTTTTAAAATTTTAGGTAAAGTTAAAAAAAGGTCGATTAATTACAAATAACAAAATCAAAACTATCACATCTATATTCACCCCTAACTCAAAATACTTTAGACACTGTGAGGTTACTGAGCAGAGTCGAAGTACCGAACCTTCTTCTCCCATTCCCATGCAGATTTAACAATATCATCAAGACTTGCTTCTGCTTTCCATCCAAGTATTTGATTTGCTTTTGTAGTATCAGCCCAAACCTGCTCTACGTCTCCTGCTCTACGAGCAACAATTTTGTATGGCAACTTTTCTCCGGTACTTCTTTCAAAGGATTCAATAATCTCCATTACACTTACACCTTTTCCGGTACCAATATTAAAATATTCGAATTGCAAACCCGATGTTGTCATTCTTTGAATTGCAGCAACATGTGCTTTTGCAAGGTCACAAACATAAATATAATCACGAATAGCTGTTCCGTCAGGAGTATTGTAATCATCACCAAAAACACTAAGTTCTTTTCTAATTCCAATAGCTGTTTGTGTAATAAACGGTAAAAGATTATTAGGCACACCAATCGGCAATTCTCCAATTTCTGCACTAAAATGTGCTCCAATAGGATTAAAATATCTTAAGGCAATTGCATTTACTTTTTTTGTTGAATTTAAAGTGTCTGCAATAATTTCTTCACTTATTTTTTTTGTATTTGCATAAGGAGACTCTGGCTTTACGATTGGCGACTCCTCGGTTACAGGTAATTTTTCTGGCTGACCATACACAGTACAACTTGAAGAAAAAACAAGGTTTGGAACCTCATTTTGCTGCATCTGATCAAGAATATTCACAAGTCCCTGAATATTATTACCATAATACATCAATGGCTCTTTAACAGACTCTCCCACAGCCTTATACGCAGCAAAATGCACAACACCAATAGCGTCTTTATTTTCAATAAAAACCTTTTTGAGTTCAATATTATCTGTAACATCAACCTTATAAAAAGCAGGTCTCTTCCCAGTTATCGCCTCAATCCCATCTAAGACTTCAATTTTAGAATTTGATAAATTATCAATTACAACAACATCATACCCTGCATTTTGAAACTCAACAACTGTGTGTGAGCCAATATATCCTGTCCCACCTGTAATAATTATTTTTTGCATATACTTTTTAGAAATTTCTACCAATAAAATAAGTAGCTGTAATATTAAAAACTGAATTTTTTGCTGATGTAAATTCACCAGGAACAATATCGACAAATCCCATAGAATAGTTTAATTTTATTTGGTACTGTTTAAACTCAACACCACCACCAAATGTAACTCCTGAGTCAAATCTTTTATACCATCCTGTTTCTCCAAATTCCAATTGCTCTTCATGCTCAATTGTTTCATCACCAGATTCAAAAGAACTTTTTGATTTCCCTACCATAGCAACACTGGTATACGGTCCAACGTTACCAAAAGCGCTTATATTTCCCAATGGGACTTTATAGCCAATAACAATAGGAATATCCAGATAGCCAATATTCAAATGACTTGATCCAAATGAGTCTTTTATTGCACTACCTTTTTGAAAAAAACAAACAGAAGCACCAACGTATGCAAAACTCATGATTTCAAATTCTGCAGCAGCACCAATCTGATATCCCATTTTGAAAGAGTGGTCTACTGTTCCCAAGGCATTTTTCTCAATCATATTAACTTTACTAATACCAATCTGAGGGCCAAACGACAATCCTTGTGCACTCATCAAACCTGCAAGTGAAAGGAAAAACACAATTATGACAATTTTTTTCATATTTCAATAGTTTATAGGTTTACTAATTTCGCTATACAAATAAAATAAAAAAGATTTGATTAACTCTTCAGGATTTCATTTTTTATTTTACAGATTACACAATTATCCGTAATTTTGTGCATATAAAACTTATTTTTGTATTAAATAATACTGGTTTTGCATTATTTAAAAGAGAGCCTATTTTAAAATTCAGCTATGAAAAAGTTACTAATTGTATTAGCAGTCATTTTATCACTAAACAGTTTTGCTCAGCAAATAATCAGAGGATATACTGCTAGTTATGCTTATGGATTATTATCTGTTGGAGACGATTTTTTAATTCACTACAGCGGAGCAGATTATATTGCTAATGCTCGAAGTGGTAGTGGTAGCTGTATAAGTCTGGGCTTCCCTTTTGATGTAGGATTTAACAGATCCAGATTCGTTTTCACTCCTGGATTGGATTTCCTAACAACAACTTATAAACTGGATCTAGATAATGACATTCCAGGATTTGGAACCAATAGCGATAGTCTGAGATTATCTTCTTTTATGGTAACACCTCAAGTTGGAGTAATGTACAAGTACCATTTTTATGTTAAAGGATTGCATTTTTCTTTAGGTGCAGGTGTAGATTTTAAATTACCTGTGTCAAACTCAATAACATTAGCAGATAAAAACAAAGCCGATCTGTTTGAGTACGAAGAAAACACTGATGTAAATTCTGACCATATGATTTTTACCCCAAAAACAGTTTACTCCAATATGGCCACTTTGGGATTTCATATAGCTCCACGCATTGGTTTTGACATTTATGTTACAAAATATCTGGCAACAAATATTTATTACACATTAACACCTTTAACTACCTACACTCAAGACCCTTCTTTGAGAGGTTATGGAGGAGTAGGTGCAACATATCTCATACCAATTGCAAAAGAAGATGATTCAAGAGTTTTACAATATTACAAGCAATAAAATCCATGAAAATGAAAAAGGTATTTCTGATAATAATCGTTTTAACGAGTCTGACTTTAGGAACTAAAGCTCAAAATATTGTTCCTGTTGTTCAAGCTGGTCATTCGGGTAGTATTCTCTTTGTCGAATGGGATCCTACAAGTCGATACATAGCAAGTATTGACACAAATAATGAGCTAGTAATCAACGATCTTATTTCCGGGAAAATGTTTTATCGGATTAAAGTTCCCAGTGATGATTTAATTCTGGCTTTAGAGTTTAACAATGATGATTACATCAAACTTGCAACCCAAAATCAGACATACAAGTTTGACATGAATACACTTGAATTATCGAAATTCTCTGGTAAAATTAGAAGAAAAAAACTTAGTGATGATTTAAAAATAAATGGAGCTGTACTTCGCAAAGGGAAAAAGTCCCTATTTAATCGTGATGCATATACTCATTTTACATTTGCTGCCAACTCAATTGATGGAAACATTGTTGTTGCAGGAGATGAAAGAGGATGCATATATTTTTGCAATAAAAGTCTAAACCTAAAAAACTTCGAAAAAACTCACTTTTTAAGTGTAAACGATATAGATTTTTCAGCCAATGGACAATTTGTAGCAATTGCATCGAGCGACAGATCAATATCTATTTGGCGTTTATCTGATTTTTCTTTTGAAAAAAGAGTAATACCACGTAGTTTTAATGTATCTTCTATTGAATCGCATCCTCAAGATAGTATACTTGCATTTGGCGACGAACTAGGGTTTGTTTACCAATTGAAATTTGAAGGGGATAAAATTAGTTGTGAAGGAATAAATTGTCATAATGGGACAGTAAACGATATTTGTTTTTCTCCAAACAAACATATTTTAGGTACTGCAGGCAGCGACAACAAGGCTTCTGTTGTCGATTTTGAAAACAAAAAAGTTTTACAGCAATTCATGCTTCACCCTAGCTCCTCTAAGGCAAAGCAAGCTTTTAATATAAAAGGAATTCAGGAAAAAGTAACCAATGATAGTCAAGACAAACTTTGGTTTGACGAAAATGTTTATGCAGTTGCAATTAGCGAAGATGGTAAAACAATTGCCTATTCCGGAGGTAAATGGGGATTAACAAATCCAGTTCTTAAAGTTTCATCTATTTCCAATTTAAAAATCACAGAAGCTAAAGAAGAACGAAAAGAAAAGAAAACCGAGATAGGGCTGATGTCAAAGAACAACGAACACATCTTCCAACAACTATATTTTACAGGAAATAAGGAGTTTTATGGCTTTGGCGAAAAACAGGATAAAGCAATTAGATTTAACACTACCATTACCGGATATTCTGAAAAAGACGATGTAAACACTTCCTCTGCTTTCACAACTAATAAGCCAAACAATATGCTTGTTACACAGGCAATTTACCAAAAAACTTCCGACTCAGAGTACCTTATTAAAACTAACCCTGCCAATGGAGACACTTATACATGTCGTGGATTTGAAATTATCAGAAAAACAGGTTCAAAAACTATTACTTTCAAAGGGCACAGAGGTTACATAAACGATTTTGAAATTGTTAAAGGTAAAAATTACCTTGTAAGTTCTGCCGAAGATGCATCTATGAATATCTGGGATCTTAATTCCGGAGAAAAACTTCTTAGCATTTATGTTGTAGACATGGGGAAATTGGTATTTATTACACCTGATAATTTTTATATGGCTACTGGCGATGCTCTGACAGGCTTAGGCTTTAATTTTGACGGAAAAGTTTTCCCTGCAGAACAATTCGACATCAAGTATAATCGACCAGACTACGTATTGGAATCGTTTGGGTATTTTGATCAGGATATGGTTGATTTATACAACAAAGCATATCATAAACGACTGGCAAAACTTGGGTTTACTGAAGAAATGCTAGAGGGAGACATGAATCTACCCGCATTAGAAATTGATAATCTTAGCGATATACCATTAAACACTACTAATAAAATCGTATCTGTTCAAATATCAATGTCTGACCCACATTATTATCTTGATAGATTCAACATCTATGTAAATGATGTCCCTCTTTTTGGAACTAAAGGACAATCTTTAAAGAGTGAACAATCGAGTAACATAAAAAAAACTGTTGAAATTCCATTATCAAAAGGAAAAAACACAATTTACATTTCTTGTTTAAACGAGAAAGGAATTGAATCCTTTAAAGAAGAACTATCCGTTAATTTCGAGAGTTATGATAAAAAGAAACCTGATCTATATCTTATTTCGCTCGCTGTTGCAGATTATGAACAATCTGAATACAATCTAAGATACACTATCAACGATGGTGAAGGTTTTATCAAACTATTTAGTCAAAACAAAAGAGATTTTGAAAACATTTATGTTGATACATTTTACAATGCAAGCTGTACTAGAGAGAATGTACTTGCAGTAAAAGATAAACTTATGCAAACTCATGTTGACGACTATGTTTATGTTCATATTGCTGGACATGGTCTTTTAGATGACAATCTTGACTTCTACTTTGCAACTTCAGACATAAACTTTACAAATCCTTCAATAAATGGATTAAAATATGACGAAATAGAAGGCTTGCTTGATGGCATTCCGGCAAGAAACAAGCTATTACTTATGGATGCATGTCACTCAGGAGAAGTTGATAAAGGTGATGATTTTGCGGTAAATACTGTTACTGATGGAGATGAAACTAGAGGAGTAACAATGTTTAGTACCAAAAAGAAAACTATGCCAAAAACCGGACTTCAGAACTCGTTTGAACTTATGCGTTTACTCTTTGCAGATCTTAAAAAAGGTACAGGAACAGTTGTCATTTCTGCCGCATCAGGTGGTGGGTATGCTTTAGAAAACGAAGATATTGAAAATGGAATTTTCACATACTGCCTTATAGAAGCTGTTTCAAAAAACAGAGCTGATGTTAACGATGACAAAGAGATTTCAGTTTCTGAATTACGTTCATATATTTTTGATGGTGTTAAACGCTTAAGTGGCGGGAAACAGCAACCTACTTCTCGTAGTGAGAATCTGATGAATGATTTTAGGGTGAAGTAAGAAATAATTTTACTCGACAGTAACATTATTTTTTGTGTTACTGTTTTTCTCACAAATTCTTTTAATTTTGCATCTATATGCAAATGAGAGTCCTGATATTATTTTTATTTACTTTTACTTATCTAATTCTGCCGGCACAAAATAAAATGTCTGGACGAATTATTGAAACTGACAGTAACGAACCACTAGCTTTTGTAAATATCATTTACAATTCTTCAAATCAAGGAACAACAACAGATCTTGACGGATATTTTGCAATAAATGCAAAAGATGAAATTGAATTTCTTAAGATTAGTTATCTAGGATATATTTCTAAAACAATCGATAAAGAGCAAATGTCCGGAAAAATATATCTAGAAATTAAACTTGACCAAAATGCTTTCCAACTTGACGAAGTAACTATTCTCCCTGGGGTAAATCCTGCACATAGAATTATTAAAGAAGTTATTTCAAATGCCAAAAGAAATAATCCAGAAAAAATGCGCTCGTTCTCTTATGTTTCTTACAACAAAATGTATTTTACAATAGATACAAAAGACATAGACAAGATTACTGAGAACATTGAACAAAACGATTCTACTCTTAACGACACAGCAGATAATGGCAAAACTCTTGAAGAATTTTTCGATGAACAACATTTACTAATTACAGAGTCGGTAACAGAGCGTAGATTTAGACATCCGGACAACAATAAGGAAGAAGTTCTTGCACATAGAATGTCTGGTTTACAAACTCCCGTTTTTTCATTGCTCACAACTCAGTTTCAGTCATTTTCATTCTATAAAGATTTTATCAGCCTGATGGATAAAAAGTATCTCAGCCCTATAAGTAAAGGAAGCACAAACAAGTACTTTTTCCAGATAGAAGATACAATGTACAACGAAACTACAGATACAATTTTTATTATTTCGTATCGACCATTAAAAGGTAAAAACTTTGAAGGATTGCAGGGAGTTTTACACATTAATACAAATGGTTATGCACTCCAAAATGTTAGTGCAAAACCTTATGAGCCAACAGGAACATTCAACATTAATATCCAGCAAAAATACGAGCTTATCGACTCTGTTCAGTGGTTTCCTGTTCAATTAAATACCAATTTGGTAATGAATATGCTTCAGATGAGTGGTGACGAGGCCATGATTTCAACAGGGGAACCAGGCGACAACTATTTACCTCTTGTTGGAATAGGGAAAAGTTATCTTAGTGACATAAGTCTGAATCCTGAATATAAAAGAAGAGAGTTCAACCAAATTGATGTAGTTGTAAATGATGATGCAGCAAAAAAAGATAGTGTTTTCTGGAAACTTTATCGCAAAGATTCATTAACTAAGAAAGACATTAGAACCTATGAAGTTATCGACAGTATTGGGAAAGAAGCTAATCTCGACAAAACAATGGAACTATTGGAAATAATTGTAGCTGGACAAATTCCAATTGGCAAAATTAATATCGATCCATCTTCAATCTTATGGTACAATCAGCACGAAGGTTATCGATTAGGGATAGCTATGGCTACAAATGACAAATTATCAAAATGGATTTCGATTGGAGGGTATTTTGGATATGGATTTCGAGATAAAGCTACAAAATACGGCGGTCACCTTGAATTCAATTTACATAAACCATCGAACACACGGCTAAAATTAGGATACAAACAAGATCTCGAATTTAGTGATGAGCATCATTTTTATAATGAACATGCATCTATCAGTTTGCAATCGACCAGAGATTTTTTCCTAAGTGAAATGGATTCTGTACGTAAGTTTTATGGTTCATTCAAATTCACCACATTCCGATATTTGCAGGCAGATCTAAGATTTGATTATAATGAAAAACACATAATAAATCAGAATAGATACAGTTTCAAGTACGCTTTCCCATCTGAGTATTTCACCTCTGAAATTGGGTTATACACACGATACGCATATAAGGAAAAATTCCTACAGACTCCTAAAGGAAACTTGCTAAGTATGGGAACAAAGTATCCGGTAATTCATGCTAATATCATAAAAGGAACAGATTTATTCGAAGCAAATAATGAATATCTTAAACTTGAAACGAAAATCTCTAAAAAATTTAGTTTCCGACATATTGGAGATTCGTATTTAACATTAACCGGAGCATATCTTGATGGTGATATTCCTTATGGTGAGATGTATTACGGCACAGGTTCATATTCGTGGTTAAATATAGACAACAGCTTTAATACAATGAGAGTAAACGAATTTATATCTGATCGTTTTGCTTCTGTATTTTTCAGACACGATTTTGGAAGCCTACTATTTAAGACAAAAAAATGGGCTCCTGAAATTGTTCTTGTCTCAGCAGCTGGTTGGGGAGATAATACCAGAATTAGCAATTCGAACTATCCAAATTTTGCCAAGAAAATGAATAAAGGGTATTTTGAGTCTGGTATTCAGATAAATCAAATTTTAAAAATGAGTTATCAAGGATATGGTCTTGGTGTTTATTATAGATACGGACCTTACGCAAGAACTCGACCAATCGAGAATTGGGCTTTTAAATTTAATCTTACCTTTGTATTATGATAAATTCAGATGCAAAAAAATACATCAGCAGATGCATCGAACTGGCAAAAAAGGGACAAGGAAGTGTTGCTCCAAATCCAATGGTTGGTTCTGTTATCGTACATGATGGTAAAATTATTGGTGAGGGTTATCATAAAAAATACGGAGAAGCTCATGCTGAAGTAAATGCAGTTAATTCTGTTAAGGATAAATCTCTGCTTAAAAAATCAACAATTTATGTTTCTTTAGAACCATGTGCTCATGTTGGGAAAACTCCAAGCTGTGCCAAAATGATTACAGAACTTGGAATCCCAAATGTTATAGTTGGAAGTGTAGACCCATATTTTGAAGTTGCAGGAAAAGGGATTCAGATTCTTGAAAACGCAGGAATTAAAGTAACAACCGGGATTCTTGAAAAAGAATGTATTGAGCTCAATAAACGCTTTTACACTTTTCATCAAAAAAAGCGTCCATACATTATTCTAAAATGGGCAAAAACTCTGGATGGATTTATCGACTATATTCGTAAACCTGGCACAGATATCGGACCTGCATGGATAACAAACGATTATTGTAAAACTCTCGTCCACAAACTACGTACCGAAGAAGACGCTTTTATGATAGGTACCAATACGGTAATTCTTGACAATCCTCAACTAACAGCCAGAAAATGGAGTGGTAGAAATCCTTTAAGAATAGTCATAGACGAATTCTGTCAGCTTGATAAGTCCTATTCGATATTTGATGATCAGGCTCATACGCTGATATTTAACTCTCAGAAAGATGAATCTGGAGATGGTATTTCGTACATCAAACTAGATTTCACTGAAAACATCATTCCTCAGATTCTAACAGTATTATACGAACTGGAAATACAATCTTTAGTTGTAGAAGGTGGTACACTAACACTTGAAAGCTTTCTAAATCATGGTTTATGGGACGAAGCTCTTGTATTTACAGGTGATAGAATATTTAGAAAAGGGGTAGCATCTCCAAAAATGAATCTATTAAGTAATAAAACCGAAATTTTCGGAAATAGTAAACTTGAGTATTTTTATAACAATGAATATATTAAAGAAATATAATCTAAATTATGCCCAAAAATCAGCTATCATGCTGTTTTGCATTTTTCTTTCGTTGTTTTTAGGACAAATAATTAGCCTGATAATTGCAAGTAGTACAAATCCAGAAGTATTCTCCAATCTGGATTTAATTACTGCAGATATGACAAGCGAAATCGCGCTTTTAAAAGTTCTTCAGGTAGTATCTGCTCTATTTACATTTGTTATTCCACCAATAATTATTGCTATTTTATTCGGCGATAACATCATGTCTTACCTAACACTTAATAAAAGTCCTAAAATAATTTATTACTTACTAACCATAGCTTTTATTTTTTCCATTTTACCTTTTATGAACATTGTAATAATGTGGAATCAGGCAATAGAACTCCCTGCAAACATGAGTGGACTGGAAGAAACAATGATTTCGATGGAAGAATCCGGCAAAAGGATGACAGAGTTTATGCTTTTAGGATCTGGAACTTTTGGATTTATCATAAACATTCTCATTATGGCTGTTCTTCCTGCTATTGGAGAAGAATTTATGTTCAGAGGAGTAATCCAAAAACACCTGATTGAGTGGACTAAGAAACCTCATTTGGCTATAGCTATTTCAGCAATAATTTTTTCTGCAGTACACTTTCAGTTTTATGGATTTGTTCCTAGAGTATTACTAGGAATACTATTTGGCTATCTTGTTTATTATAGCGGTTCACTGTGGCCGGCAATTTTTGCACATTTCTTTAACAACCTTATGGCAGTGGTTGCATTTAAAGTAAGTGACGACAATATGGGCAGCACAGAAGTGGACAGTTTTGGAACTACTGGTTCTGACATTTACTATGTTGTACTAGGTCTTGCAGTTGCGTTTTTTATTGGGAGATATTTGTTTAGAAAAAGGCAAGCATTACAAAGTTCATAGCGAGCAATCATTACTACTTGTTTCTTATGGAATGCTTATTGAAATATTAACTCATCGTACAGATCCTTCCATTCAGAATTAATTGAACTAATGAGTGCTTCTTTTCTTTTTCGATTTCCTGCTTTTAGTTGTTTTTCTCTGGCAATAGCATCTACAATACTCTCATGAAATTCATAATAAACCAAAAACTCAAAATTATATCGTGCTGAGAAGCTTCCTTTATAAAAATGTGTTTTATGTTAATGTATTCTCTTTTTCAACAATGAAGTTACTCCAACATAAATAGTAGTTCTATTTTTATTCGTTATAATATAGACATATCCCGGCTTTTTCATATCAGAAAAAGTGATTAGTCGACTATTGAATAAAACACCCCCCTCTCCTGTCTTACAGCTTCAATTTTACCGTCAGCCTCTAGGACATCAAGATACTTGTTTACTTCATTAATGTGCATTCCGAGTATATCAGCAAGGTCAATAGCTGTACAAGGACGACGTACAATTGTTCCAAGAATTGCCGATTCGGCATCTTCCCGATATGACTTTTGCTCTTTTCGTTTTTTTGCAGCCGCAATAATCTTTGTGTTTGGATAATCTAAAACATCAATAACATGCTCCAACTCTTCCATGCTTGCAGCTCTAAGTCCGTCAATTGTTCCAGGACGATCAAGTGTATTTAACTGTACGAGATCCGGCTTAATTTGCTTAACAGCTTTTTTAAGTTCCACCAAATCATTCTCTGAATTATTATAACCGGGTAGGATAAATATCTCTAACCATATTTTTCCCTTAAACTCCTTACTAAAATCAATTAACCCATCTACACATGTTTTTGCAGTAAGTCCTTTTGCAGGACGGTTAATTTTCTGAAAAGCATCCTCAGTAACTGCATCCAATGATGGAAGCACAAGGTCTGATTTCAAAAGATGCTTTCTAATCTCTGGATTGCTAAATATTGTTCCATTTGTTAATACTGCCACTGGAATATTCGGCTTATTCCTTTTAACAAAATCCAACACATCACCAATTCTGCTATTAAGCGTTGGCTCTCCAGAACCTGAAAAAGTAAAATAATCTGGATCCGGATTATTTTTAAAATAATGATTGAGCTCTTCAATCACTTTGTCATATTTAATATATTCATTTTGCTCAAGCGTAAGTTTGGTTGTTTTTCCAACCTCACAATAAACACAATCTAACGAACACACTTTGCGAGGAACTAAATCTACTCCCAACGACATTCCTAACCTACGTGAAGGAACCGGACCAAAAAGATATTTGTACATAATTCTAATTTATTTGATACAAAATTACGCAATTGAAGCAACATAATGAAAGGAATATTATCTTTTTAAAAACATCTATTTACAAGCTCATAACAAAGTTCTACTGCATAATCGCAATTAATGTGAAAGCAACCTAAGATTCTAGTCACAAAAAGTGTTACTTGAAACAGATTTCATAAAAAAACATACTAGCTGTAACCATTGATCACATCAAAATCTCGCTATTCCCCTAGTTTTCACACACATATCCCATTGATAATAAATTAACAGTACATTATCTACTTTAGGGCTTTGTTCGTCTAAGATTAACAAAATAATTTCTTTAGTGAATATTTATTCATTATTTTTGGTGTATGAAACTTAAAGATTATACAAAAATCGACATTGTGTTCCAAGCAACACTGAATTTAATTCGTGATTATGGCTTTTCAGGGATTACAATGGCAAAAATTGCAAGAGAGGCAAATATTGCAACCGGCACTTTGTATATCTACTTCAAAAATAAAGAAGAGCTAATTAATGCTCTTTACCAAAGTATCGAAAGAAAATCATCTATGAGATTTCTTGAGGGTTATGATCCTAATAAACCTTTTAAAATAAGGCTAAAGAAAGTATGGGTTAATTATCTGAAAAACAGAATCGAAAATCATGAAGAAAGTGTTTTCATGGAACAATATTATCACTCTCCATACATCACTCCCAGTCAGAAAAAAATTGCAGATGAAATGCGTACTCCTATTCATGAAATAATAAATGGAGGTAAAGAAGAAGGATTATTAAATAAAAACATAGACACCGAAATGTTGTTTTCAGCTATGATAGGTTTTATACGTGAGATAGCATACGAACATGTTGGTGGAAGATATATTTTAACAACTGAAAGAATTAATACAGCTTTCGAATTAAATTGGCAAATGATAAAAGAATAATTTTTTTATCTCGTAAATGAATATTTATTCACTTATAATAATAATTAAAAAATAAGTATTATGGACATTTCAATTTTTCAATATGCAGCTTCGATGGCAATTTACATTGTCATCTTACTCTTGATGGTGGAGGGCATGAGACGGAACCATCGTTTCGCTTTGATATTTTGGATCTTAGCATTACTCACATTTCCATTATGGCCAGATCAATTAGTAGGTTGGTTTAGATGGGCTAAAACCCTAAGTGTTTTAATTCCTACAGCTTTTCTGGTTGGATTTGGCAGACTTGCCAACTTCGAAAACTTAAAAGGTAAATGGAATTTTTTAAAGAAAGACTGGATTTTGTGGGCATTGTATGGCGTATTATTTTTAAATATTGCAGAAGCAACTCTGAAAGACTTTGCTACTGCTAATTATGCAAACGGAATAGTTGGTGCAATCCTTTGTATTACAATCCCATTAGTTAAAGCAAAAGGTCAGAAACAAAAAAAATGGCAGTTTTCTAAACAAAGGCCAGGAGACTTGCTTGCGTTCACATCTCCTATGTGGAACTTTGTTTACACAACATGGAATTTAGCCTTCGTTTTTGGTGAAAATCCGGGTTATTTTGCAAGCTCATTTTGTATTTTAATGGCTGCCGAATTATACCCAATCATTAAAAAACGCCCAGAATTATATGTCATTGCGAGGGTTTATACTTTAGCATTTCACATTTTAATAAGATCAACATACGACATTTTTACTCCAATAATGGATTCTTCCTCATGGGCAAACGATACCGTATTATCATACTGGGGAATAATAAATTTAATAATTGCAATTCCATTTCTTGCTCATTGGACTAAGAAACTTATTGATAGAAGAAAAGCTGCTAATTTAGAAGTTCAAGTATAGTTTATAGTTAATAAATCCCGCATAAACCAATGCGGGAGCTCTCTCTTCAGACCGGCTATTATCAACATTATGTTATGATAGCTGGTTTTTTTATGATAGTAAATTTAGTCTCTAATTGTAGATTAAGATTCATAAATACATTATTTGAATTCATTATTTAAATAAAATAATAACTCCAAAAAAGCATCTACTTGCTCATATTTACCTGGATATTCTTGAGGATTTGAAAAATAAATAAACTTATACAAGTTCTCCGATTTAACTTCTAAGTCATAACTGATTCCGTCCATACAACAGTACATATCAGACTTTGTTATATCCTCACAATAATCCTTCGAAGAAAGTATTCTCCCAATAAAATTTTTATTTTCAAATTCCTTCCAACCATTTGGGGAAACTATTTGATTTTGAGAAACAATCGTATAATCTAAAAGCTCATAATATAAGGAATCTGAATAGATACAATTAGCTTTATGTAAAGAATCCATTAATTCCGAATGATTTGATTCAAACTCATACTTTATCAACTTCCATAAACCATTAACATTACTCGAAAATTCATACATAGTTCCTGACATGTACCCAAATGCCGGAAGATTCCATATTCTCATTATCTGAGGTTCTTCTTGATCTATTAATTCTTTTAGTCCTAGCGTCCTATTTCGAATTTCTTCAATTTCCAGAGTATCTAAAGGTAAATTCAAGATGTAATTATTCTTTTGTAGTGTCTTTCTACATGGAGATTCAAAAGCTAGTGGCTGTTCTATTTTAATGACTATACTTGTGTCACTTTGAACATTTATTTCAGTTAAATTCTCTCCAAAAAGCAATACAGTTTTTATTAAATAGTCTTCTTTTTGCAAATCGGCGAAATGAAATTTCCCTAAAGAATCAGTGTAAGTCACCTGTATGGCAGAATCCATTTGAAATAGAATAACACTTGCAGATTCAATCGGCTCACTGTATTTATAATCAACAACTTCTCCTGATATTTCTACTTGTGAAAAAGAAATAATAGAATAAAATATTAGAAATATAGAAAATGATAATTTCATAACAAACATAATTGATTTTGGCATTTCAAATGTACATTTATTTAAAGCAATTACAAAATGTGTTCACTTCGCTTTACCTTAAAATATTAAAGTGGTAGTAGATCACAAAACCAAAATCCAATTTTACCACTCTTTTCATCATCTCCCTGTTTTGGCATATCATATTCCCTATAGATTTTCTCACCAATAGTAAAGTCAATAGGTTTGTTAAATATTGGTCCGTCAAAACAAAATGTGTGAAATTCTCCGTTTTCTCCACAAGGATCTACATTTGGGGGCAAATCATTGATAAAATCTTCATCAATAATTCTACCAGCAAAAGAAACATCCAAAAGTTCTGCATTAATACAAATTACTATTGCTTTAAAACCCAATGTCATAAATTCTTTTAAAACATCCTTCGTGTTTCTGTTCCAGAGCGGAAAACAACATTTAATATTAAAAGGCTGCAACTGATTTTCTCTGTAAGCCCTAAGGTCTTCAAGAAAGATATCCCCAAATCCCGTATGAGTATATCCATCAGATATTATCTTTTGAAAAGAACGCTTCATTTCATTATTATAATTCTCAATATCAGATGTACTTGAAAGTTCAATTGTTTCTACAGGTAATCCGATAGACAAAACTTGTTTTTTTAGTAGTTCTCTTCTAAGTCCATGCATCGAAACCCTGTTATGGTCTGCATTCACAGAAACAATCAGTTTGTCAACTTTATAATTTTTGTCATTTTGAAGATGATATAAAGCTAATGCAGCATCTTTTCCTGAACTCCAGTTAAAATACGTTTTAAACATGTACTACTTTTATTTTTCAAATGTAGAGATAATTGTATTGAATAACAACTTCACAAAATCAAATCAGCCACATTTTTACTACTATTCTTCTGCAAATCGTCACCATGAATTAGTTTTATTCCCGGATAGTTACATTTTAGTCTTTTTTCTAAAAACTTATATGTACTGATTGCAATTTCCACATCATCATCAGGAAACTGATTGTAAATTACAGCTATCAGATTAATCCAATTTTTAATGCAAAAATCAATACTCAAAAGCGTATGATTAATACTTCCCAATTTTGAAGAACTAACCAGAACAATAGGTTGCTGATTTTCAATTAAATAATCAGATGTCAATACCTCATCTGTTATTGGAACTGTGAGTCCCCCTGCTCCTTCGATAAGAACAAGTTCAAATTTTTCCAATAAATTGCCTATAGATTCAGAAAGTTTATCAAAACTAAAATTACGCTTATCAATTTTTGCAGATAAGTGTGGTGATGCAGGAAAAGAATACACAAATGGACAAGTAAGCCCACTTTTGTCTTCTGGTAAAACGTCAACCTCCATAATTCTTCGATGCTCCAAAATATCGTCGGAAATTCCTAAACAACCTGTTTGAACAAACTTTGTAGTAACACAATTAATCCCTGCCTTCCTGAAATGATATGCAAGTAATCCTGTAATATATGTTTTGCCACAATCGGTGTCAATACCACTTATAAATATTTTTTGATTCTTCATTTTACTTTTTTTGAGCAATTATAATAATAGGATTATATGTTAAACTTACTTTGTTTCGACTTATCGAAAACCTATGCTTGTAATTCTCAGTAAAAGACAACAATTTTTGTTTCCCAAAATATGTTTTTTGAATCGCATTAACTCCAGTTTGCTTTATATGTCGCAAAACACTTAAAGGGGTATCAAATTCTTTTTTCTCAATCCATTCACTACTAGAAATAATCTTGAAGTTATGTGATAACATTTCTGTAATTTCTTCCATACTTTGATATTCAAGACCTACTCCTGTAAGAGATTTGATTTCCTTATAATTATCACAGCCAAAAGTACTGAATGCAAATATTCCATCAGGCTTCAAGGAGCTAAATACCTTATCAAAAAACAGTTGCTTATTCTTAAACCATTGAATTGTTGAGCTTGACAACACGACATCTATTTGAGTTGGATAATCTATTTCTTCTGCATCTCCTTTAATAAACTTATGGGAAACGTCGTACTTATCTATAAGCTCCTGTATTTTATTCATAGATGTATTTGTAATGTCGTTTACAATTAACTCATCTAGCTCAATATTTTCAATTATCTTCTGCGTTAAAAATCCTGTTCCGCAACCAATTTCAAACAGTCTTATATTACTTGGGACAAAAAAAGAACTAAGTTCGAGGATTAATTCGTTGGCAATACGTTTCTGCACAATCGCTTCCCGGGAATACGTATTCAACCCATAATCAAACTGTTTTTTTATCAGTGTTTTATCAATTATTGTCATAGTTTATTTCTTAATAATTTCATCCCAAAATTTAAAATGTAAGAATGGATAATGAGGGATATCGATGATTTCATATTTTGTTGTACTTTGCCAGCAATTCAATTGATTTTCCATTGAAAATATTGCATCTCTTTTGCCAATAATAGCTGTATCAAAGGAAAAGATTCGCTCAGTTTTATTTTGAAATCTATCATATAAGCTCATTAATTCAAGTTTCTGATTCTGGATAGTTCTTGACCCAAATTTCAAGCAATTCACTTCATATTCATTTCTTCCTCCTATTATACGCATCTGAAATCTGCCCTTGCTTTTTTCGTTCCATCCTGAAATTGTTCCTTTAAAAATGTCAGGAGGAATACCTTCGTTAGAATCAACAGGATTAAGCGTTCCATTTATTGCGACAGCTCTTTTTATTGGCAAAGATGTATCTGAAAGAATAACAGAAGCAACACAAACACCAAGAGACCATGCAATCACATATATTTCAGAATACGATTTATAATCATTTTCATTAAAATCAAGTATTGAATAATCATTGACTTCAACCAAGTCGTAATTCTCTGCTTTTAAGTGCTCAATTGCAGAACTATCCATTCCCCACCCATTGAAAAATAGAATTAATTGCCTACTATTTTCACGCTTAATCCAATTTATATTCATGATTATATACTTTATTTTAGTAAAAGTTTTTGTATCAGTTTTAATTGCCCTTCGTTCATCTCTGCATTTAATGAAAATCTAAGTCGTGCAGTGTTTTTAGGGACAGTAGGATATCTAATTGGTAAAACATTAAACCCATTTTCTTTTAACAATTGAGATTTCTCAACTGTATCAAGATTTGAACCTATTATAAAAGGAATAATATGAGAATCAGATTCTATGTTCAAGCTTGTGGCAAACTGTTTAGAAAGCTTATGCAGCCTTTTACGTTTATCGTTCATCGATAATATCTTTTCAAAGACGAATAAACTCCAAGCGACATTAATTGGTGGCAATGCAGTACTAAAAATAAATGAACGGGAATAATTAATAAGATAGTCCTTAAAGATATTTTTGCAAGTTACAAAAGCTCCAAAAGATGCCAATGCTTTACCCATTGTCCCAACAATGAAATCTACCTGAGATATACAATCCGACTCCTCAACGCACCCAATCCCGTTTTTACCACGAACTCCAAGAGCGTGAGCCTCATCAATATATAAATAACAATTAAATTTATTTTTCAATTCTATTAAACTTAGAATATCTACTAAATCGCCATCCATACTAAATATGCTTTCGCTTACAATAAATACATTTTCGTACTTTCCCCTGTGTTTACTAAGCAAATTCTCCAAATGTTGATAATCAAGGTGCTTGTATCTCATAAAATCTGCATCACTCAATTTTGCACCATCAATCACACTGGCATGAATTAGCTTATCGGCAAGAATAAGATCATTCTTACCTGGCACAGCAGAAAGAATTCCAACATTAGCATGGTATCCACTATTGAAGAGTAAAGCAGCTTCGGTTTTGTAAGTATGAGCTAATAATTTTTCTAACTGCAAGTGCTGATCAAGACTTTTACTAAGCAGTCTTGATGATGATGCACTAAAAGCAAAATCCATATTATGTTCATTCCAGAATTCCTCACGTAATCTTATATTCGAATTTATCCCAAGATAATCATTAGAACATAAATCAATAAGCTCACAAGATTCTATATCAGGAAGCTTCCGCAAATTATTGTTTAATTTTAACTTCTCTAAGTTATTTAAGTAGTTGTTCATATCAAGCATATAAATTTGTTATAACACGACAAATACCATCAGTTAACTTTTGCAAATCCTCATCAGAAATAATAAATGGTGGCATGGTATATATTAATTTTCCAAACGGGCGCAACCATATTCCCTGATTCACAAATTCCTTTTGAATAGAAATCATGTCAACATTTTCTTTCATCTCCACCACACCAATAGCACCCAGTGTTCTCACATCTGCAACTGCTTCAACACTCTTTAAAATGTCTAGACCTTGTGATAATTTCTGTTCGATTGACTTAATATTATAATTGCTTTTATGAAATAGTTTAATACTTGATAAAGCTACTGCACAAGCCAAAGGATTTCCCATAAAAGTAGGACCATGCATAAATACTCCTGGATTTCCTTTGGAAATAATTTCTGCAATATTTTCTGTACACAAAGTAGCTGCAAAAGACATATAACCACCAGTCAAAGCTTTTCCAATACACATTATATCAGGTGTAATATTTGAATGCTCGCAAGCAAATAGTTTTCCTGTACGACCAAAGCCTGTAGCTATTTCATCTGCAATAAGCAAAATCTGATACTTTTCGCATAAAAGCTTTACTTGTCTTAAATATTCGGGATGATAAAAGCGCATCCCTCCTGCTCCCTGAACAATTGGTTCAAGAATAAAAGCTGCAAGGTTTTCATTATTTTCTTTAAGAAATTGTTCAACCTTAATCATTTCTTCCTTGCAAAACTCACCATCAAATTTTGAATTAGGTGAAGGTAAAAAGTACTGAACCGAAAGCTTATTATTAAAAATATGGTGCATTCCCGTAACAGGATCACAAACTGACATAGCATGCCATGTATCGCCATGATATCCTTTTTTAATACTTACAAACTGTGTCTTCTGTTCCATTTGTTGCGACTGCCAATATTGTAATGCCATTTTCATTGCAACTTCAACTGCAACAGAACCTGAATCAGAGTAAAAAACATGTTTTAGTCCAGGAGGAACAATTTTAAGAAGTTCCTTTGCCAATTCCACAGCCGGACGGTGAGTTAAACCACCAAACATAACATGAGACATTTTATTACTTTGCTCCAAAAGTGCCCGATTAAGCTCCGGATGATTATATCCATGAATAACCGACCACCAGCTTGACATTCCATCTATTAACCACTCTCCACTCTGTAACTGAAATCTGACACCATCAGCTTTTTCGACAAGCAAACACTCGTTATCTGGAATTGCAGAAGAATAAGGATGCCAAACATGATCTTTATCAAATGTTGTTATTTTTTTATTCATTGCTAATTTTGAATCCTGCATTTTTAAAATCACGAATATCATCCTGAATATTTGAACCTGTTGAGGTCAAATAATCTCCCGTAAGTGCAGCACTTATCCCGGCATGTAACGCTTTTATCTGAAAATCTTTAATTTGAACACGACCTCCAGCAAATCGCAAGTTCGATTTTGGATTTATAAAACGAAAAACTGCAATTGTAGTAAGAATTTCATCTTCGCTCAAAGGTGGAAAACCCTCTAATCCAGTCCCTTTAATTGGTTGAAGAATATTTATTGGTATAGACTGTATTTCTAATTCCCGCAATGCAAATGCCATCTCGATACGATGTTCCATAGATTCACCCATACCAATTATCCCTCCTGAACAAACTTTTAAACCAACTTTTTGTGCCAGCTTTATAGTTTGAATTTTTTCGTCAATTGTATGAGAAGTAACCAATTTCGAGAAAAACGATGGAGCTGTTTCAATATTACAATGATAATGCTGTACATTAGCCTCATCTTTTAGCCGCCTCATCTGCTCTTCATTTATCAGCCCCATTGACGCACATAAACTTATAGTGCTCTGTTTTGCTATTTCATGATAAATCGGAATTAAACCATCCAATGTTTTGTTACTGACTCTTCGACCACTGGTTACCAATGAATGTCTGGCAACTCCTTGTTTTGCATTATCAACAGCTTCCTTTACTGCTTTTTCCCTGTCAATTATTTCATACTCCTCAATATTACTAGAATTATGCATAGATTGTGAGCACCATTTACAATCCTGAGTACATTTCCCTGATTTTGCATTAGTAATTGAACAAAGATCAATCACATCATCACAAAAATGCAATCTTATCTCATCTGCTGCTTTGTAAAGCGTTTCTTTATCAGCTACTTTACTTAAGGATAAGGCTTCTTCACAGCTTAAATCCTGATGGCTTAACACCTTTTGTTTTAGAATTTCAATCATATAAATTGATATTAAAAAGAAAGTCCATATTCTGCGTATTGCAAAACATGGACTTCCCCAAATTATTACTTGTATGTTTTTTCTGACAATTATCTTTTTCTGTAACTACTGATGGCAAAAATATCGACAAAAGCAATAATTCATCCACATATTCATCAAAACCATCATTCTCTTTCGCTTTTTCATCAGCCATTATTAAATTCAATAAACAAATAACAGCAGAATTTTTTAAAAGTGAAGACTTGCAAATATCGATGGACAATCTGGCTATGCACACAACCTTTTTAAGGCTTGCAAAAATAGCATAGCTTTTTCTACTCCATCGAGAGAAAACAATAACATCTGTATTCTTTTTCTTGTTTTGCAACATGGCACAAAAGTAGAAAAATAAAAATTAAACAACTATAGGTAAATACGTTTAATCTTTATTGATACAATCTCAAAGAGACTCTCTACGATTCTAGTTTAAGCAACATTATATAGTCTTCTTTAGTTTCACCAATGGTTTCAAAACCGAGATTCCCGTACATTTTTACGGCATAATTTCCTTTTTGTACACTTAATGATGTTTGATTATAACCTTTTGCAGTCAGATATGAAATCATTTTTTCCATTAACAATGTCCCTATTCCCTGTTTTCTGTAATCCTGAAACAAAGAAATTGCAAACTCAGGAGTTTTATCGTCAACATTTCCATACCCTTTGATTTTCCCGGCAAGAATCCTAACCCATACAGCTCCAATTATCTCTCCATTCAAATCAGCTACCAGACAGTAATCATCTTTTTTCTGTCCAAATTTTTCAATATATACTCTTACCTCAGGAATTTTCACAACATCCCTTGGAATAAGCTTTGTTTTATCGGGCTGGTAAATTGATTCATAAAGCATCTCTTCAAGAATACCAATCTCTTCTGATTTAATCTCTCTAATTTTAATCTTTCTAGCAATTGTCATTATTCAAAATGGATTATAAAATTTAACTTACAAAAGACCTTGAAACACAAACTTTATTTACAGGATTAAAATATGTACCCAGAGATTTTGCCAAAACCAAGGCTGCTGGAATACCTACAATTGAAACAATCAACTCAATTATCTGAACAATTACTAGGCATGCCAATATCAATCCAACAGGGAAATACAGGATTTTCACAAGAATCCCGTAAGTCTTCCACAATTTATTTTGTTTAATCTCCAGGTCTTTCTTACTCACCATTTCATGGGTAAACGGGGCCAATAAAAATTTTGCCAACTGGATTAAGCCAAAACCTATAGGAGCACCAACTACTGTAAGTACAAGTATACCACCTACAAGGAATGTAAAAAATGAAGATATAAAACCTAAAAATAGTAAGTGCCACAGAATATTCCCAAGTGTTCTCATTGTTTTATTTAAATTATTCTATGCAAAAGTAAACATTAATCAGTGTTCAATCATAATATTTAAACTCTCTAATATCAACATTCTTAAGTTTCTCATTATCCCCCACCACAAAATAATGATCTTTTTTTATCCAGTTGTTGTGATTATCATACTTATACCGATATAAATTTACTTCCGTTTCGCCATCGGTCGTACCATCATCATAACAGGTTTCTTTAAGCATATCTCCATGTTCATTATATTCTGATATGCATTTATACTCAGATTTATCTTCCGGTGTGTATATACTAAGTTCAATCATATTACCACTCTCATCATATACATAAGAAAAAACATACTCCTCCTTTTCTGATTTATCTGTATACTCTGTATCTCTGGTTTTAATAATATTATCCCGTTTGTCGTATTTATTTTTAGCTTCTGTCTTTTTGTATTCTTTCTCTTCATAATAATAATGAATGGTTTCCTTTATCACCCGGTTATTTCTATCATACTTAAAAACGGATGTTTGTTTATGAGCACTTTTACTTGGCGTAAGGTCACTCTCTACCTGATTTCCTTTTTTATCGTATTTAAAAAGCATAGTGGAAAACTCTTTGCTATCTTGCCCGTAAAGTATAATCTTTTCCAACCTTTCTTCATTATAAATATATTCACTTTGCTTAACCAAATTATCAGGCGTAGAGTATGAACTGCTTATTTCAAGAATATAGCCTTGATCATTATACAATTTTTTAGCATAAACATGATTTATTGTGTCAGCAAGCATTTCAGGTACTGAGTCTTTATATTTCAACGTGTATGATTCTGAAACACAAGATTTAACCTACCCTTTTACACCCGACTTTTCAAGATTAGATTTCTGAGCATTTAAAGAATTGTTTTGCAAACAAACAGCAATTAACAATATCACCAGAATCAATGTTTTCTTCATATTATGTTTTTTTCAATATGCTTAAATACAAAATGATAACGTTGGCTTATGCTCAATATTACATAATATTATCCACCAAGTATTACATTACCATATAAATGGAGTAATACTCCAAAACATTCCTGATAATGAAACAATTATCAGATAATAATATTTAATTCTGCTCTTTTTTATTTGGAAAAAGGTTTTAGGCTTTCCGACAATAAAGTATCGAAATATGAAAATACTAAAAACAGAAAATACAGACCCTAATATTAGGTATATCAATTCAACTGGGATTAGTCGACTTTTCATTACCCACCACCAAAATGGCACCAAACAAATTAACAATAAAATTTGTGGAATTATCCATGCTAAAAAGTTCCTTTTTACTAATCCTATTCCTAAAAGTAGTAACAAACAATAAAGATAAGCCGAAGAAATTGTAATCTCTTTCCATTTTACTAAATCTATTATGGTAGAGATTTCGCTTGAATTACGGAGAGCAACATAATTACTAATCGTTATTGCAATTAAAACAATAGAGAAAATCACAATAATATAGCCAATTATCTTGATTATCTTTTCCGAAATAGTTAATGTTGGTTTCATATTAGTCGAGAGTTTATTATTAGAAATTGATTCGATTTTTAATTTACAATTCTCTGTTTATAGAACCATCCCAAAGCTTAGAATTAAAATTGTTGCAACAATACTTAAAAAAGTATATGGAATAATTATGATAGATGACCTATACAAATGCTTTTTGCCATACTTTTTTGAGTAATCCCTAACTAAGCTATATGCCTTATCACCAACTAAGAATAATATGTGATTTATTATGTAAATGACTGCAAGACATAACCAATATATAATTGTAAAACCGTTTTCAAGATTTACACCAAACACATATTTAATAAATGTAATAATTATGAGAACATTACTAATACCAAGTATTGTTAAAACAAATGTGCTAGAATACTCTGGCATATGACCAAAAAACAACCTAAAAAGCCTGTAAAACCAATAAAATAAATATTTATAAATCATTTTTCTTTAGTCGATTTTATATTACTTCCCAAAAATATAATTAATATATTACTATATCAAAAGCACTCGTTGAACTTTTTTAGAATCGAATTTTGCGAGTTGATTTTGATTTCTTTCCTCCGAAAAGATAGAGTAGAATGGAAAAAGATTTGCCAAACACCTCACCTTTACTCATAGTATTCGTAATAATTATTATCTACCTTCTCAAGAATTTCTTTCTCACTACCTACAAGATATTGCTCTCTTCTCACCCAATTATTATAACTATCATACTCGTACTGATATAAATATACTTCAGTTATTTTGCCATTTGAATAAGTAATTTGTTTAACTAGATTATTCTGATTATTATATTCCAGAATATCTTTATAACTTGATTTAGTATGATGGTAATAAGAGTTAATTTCAACCAGATTCCCATTTTCATCATATCCATAATCATATGTTACTTCTTTTTTCCAACTATTATGCTGGTATTCGATTTTCCTAATGAGTTGATCTTGTTTATCGTATCTCATTTTAGTATTAAACTTGTACTGACTTGCTTCAATATAAGTAATCTCTCTTATTTTACGATTATTCCTATCATATTTATAATAGAAGGTTCTGTTAAAACTAGTATCATTTTCGATATGCCTAAGCTCTATACACAAATCATTATCATTGTATTTACAAATATTTCTTGCAGTTTGTTTTCCTTCAGAATTAAAACAAATTGTTGAATCAATATTTCCATTATTGTACACATACTCAAGAATATAATTAAGATTATCTTTTGACAAAAAACCTTTTTTTTCAACAACAAATCCATCTCTATTATATGTATATTCCCATAAATAATAACTTAATGTATCTACTAACAATTCAGATTTAGAATCATTAAATCCCAATCTATATGTTTCAGTCATACAAGATCTAACTTGACCTTTTATACCTGACTTTTGAAGATCTGATTTTATATTTTGAACATTTAAATTCTGCGCTAGTATAGTATTAATTTGCACACAATTACAGATTACTACAATTAGTGCTAAAAACAATAGTTTTTTCATATTGGGTTTATTACAACAATTTTCATTAAAAAATATTACCCCCCTATGCCTTTTACAATCAAGACTATAGTAAATAAAACAACTGATTACATAAATATGTAATGTCTCAAATGTAAAGATTACTGAAGTGAAAACAAAATAAAAAAACATTCTAAAGAATAATCCTATTCAAATGACAAACCTGTAATTCCTCATTTTCATTATAAAGATGCATTCCATTTCCTTCGCAATTGGCAAATGACTCACAATTTTCGCAGACACCTTTTCTACTCCATTCTCTGTTTCGATATTTTTCAAATTTGGTGTTCCAAATTGTCATAAAATCATCTTTATAAATATTTCCCTGAATAAAATTGCTTCTGATATTTGTACAACCGGAAATTGAGCCATCTATCAGAATTGAACCAATATTTATTCCTGCTCTGCAGAAATAAAAACTATCTCGTACTTCTCCTTCATAATCTCCCAAAAACCCTTCGCAGGAATAACTAAGATTTATCCTTTTTTCTTTTCGGGTATCTGAAATAAAATTCATCAAATTTGTAAAACCTTCTGAGGACAATTGAAGTTGTTTATTTATTGCACCTCTACCAACAGGAAAAATCGTATTGATTCTCCAGTTTTTTACATTTCTCGAAATAAGTAACTCTTTAATCTCATTTAGCTGATGTAAATTTAATTCACTAACACATGTAATTACGTCAAAAGTAAGTTTTGGAACCTGGGAAACTAACTGAATTGCTCTTATAGCATTTTCAAAACTTTTTGGGTGATTTCTTAAAGTATTATGAGACTCTTCAAGTCCGTCAAGGCTTATGCTTATTGATTTCATTCCGGACTCAAGTAAAGAATTTAATCTTTCTTTTGTTAAAGCCAAACCATTTGATACCATTCCCCATTTATATCCTCTATCGGTTACAGCTTTTCCACATTCTTCAAGATCTTTTCTCATCAAAGGCTCTCCACCTGAAAAGATGATAAAAAGTTTACGTGGAGGAATATCTTTTGAAGTAGAATCCAGTGCTTTTAAAAAATCATTTAAAGGCATGTCAGGAGCAGTAACATCTTTTGAGCAATCACTACCACAATGTAAACATTGCAAGTTACATCGCAATGTACATTCCCAAAACAAGCTATTTAACTCATGAAGTTTTGTAGCATTCTTTTTATAACGCCTGAATACATTAAAAGCAATACTTTTTCGTCTATTTGTCAGCATTACAAAAGACTATTTGGGGTCAAGATAAATAATTACCTCATTTTCGTTTCCTTCTTCCTCAGGCTTAATTGCAACGACTTTGGTCTTTGGTAAATATTTCTGAGGGCAATTTGAGGTATCCTGTGATATATCAATTCGATATTCATCGTACTCATCTAGTTCATATCTATAGTAAAAAGAATAGTCTAGTTCACTTGAGGTCTTCAATGTATCTCTACCATTAAAAACAACAAAAAATGTACTCAAAGAGTCAGTAATACCCCTTAATTGTCCTTGTACTGTTCCTCGTGGAATTATCGCCATATACTGAGCCAAGCATTGACTTGCAGCTAAGGTAAATCCTAAAAATGCTAGAGCTGATTTTAGAATAATGTTTTTAGATTTAAGGAATATTTTTTTCATGGTTTTGATTCTTTAATGTTGTAAGATAGTACATTAATTCTAAACGAAATAAATATTCTAATATTTCTCAATTCTGGAATAATTTAAACTTAATCATAATATTTTCACATTTCTCTCTTTTCGATTAGGTCAGATTGCTTAAGAATATTACTTTTGCGCGCTCAAATTAATTAGAGTTTCCTAATCTTACTTCATTCTGAAGTTATGTGTTCCTCTTTATTTTTTGATTTTATAATATAGAAGTAATAAGCTTCTACAATTTTTAACGCTTAAATAAATTTAATGAAAAAGTATTTTAACCTTTTTGATTTATCACAAAAAGTAAACTATAAAGACGAAGTTTTATCGGGTTTAACTGTTGCACTAGCACTGGTTCCAGAAGCAGTCGCATTTGCATTAATCGCCGGATTATCTCCACTAACAGGGCTTTATGCTGCATTTACAATGGGGCTAGTAACTTCCATTCTAGGTGGACGTCCGGGAATGATTTCTGGTGCTACAGGAGCAGTTGCAATTGTAATTGTTAGTCTGGCAAAATCACACGGACTAGAATATATATTTGCAACTGTTATTCTTGCAGGTGCCATTCAAATGCTCGTGGGATTTTTAAAATTGGGTAAACTTATCCGACTTGTTCCACATCCTGTTATTTTTGGTTTTGTAAATGGTTTAGCAATTATTATTTTTATGTCTCAACTTGATCAGTTTAAGGACATTTCAGGTAACTGGCTAAGCGGAACTCCACTTTACATTTTACTCGGATTAGTATTACTCACTATGTTAATCATCTGGGGTTTACCAAAACTAACCAAAGTTATTCCTGCTTCACTTACAGCCATTTTAGTAGTTTTTGGAATCGTGTCAATATTTGGTATTGAAACAAAAACTGTTGGTGATATTGCTTCTATTCAAGGTGGATTTCCACCCTTTCACCTTCCAAATGTTCCATTTAATCTCGAAACTTTAATGATAATCCTACCTTATGCAGCTATAGTTGCGGGTGTTGGATTGATAGAAAGCTTACTAACATTAAGTATCGTTGACGAACTTACAGAATCTCGTGGTCGCGGGAATAAAGAAGCAGTAGCTCAAGGAGTTGCAAATATTCTATCCGGGGTTTTCTCAGGTATGGGAGGCTGTGCTATGATTGGACAAAGTTTGATTAATGTTTCTAATGGTGCCAGAGCAAGACTTTCTGGGATTGTCGCATCTCTCATGTTACTTGTATTTATTATGTTTGGCTCCAGCCTGATTGAACAAGTTCCAATGGCTGCACTCACGGGTCTTATGATTATGGTAGCAATAGGCACCTTTGAATGGGCAAGTTTAAAGTCTTTTAGAAGAATGCCAAAATCAGATATTATAGTTATGGTTCTGGTTACTCTTGTAACTGTATTCCTTCATAATCTTGCATTGGCTGTAGTCATCGGTGTTATCATTTCTGCTTTAGTTTTTGCATGGGACAGTGCAAAACGAATTAGAGCAAGAAAACGCATTGATGAAAATGGAGCAAAGCATTATGAAATATACGGTCCTTTGTTCTTTGGTTCGGTAAGTGTTTTTAACGAAAAATTTGATGTGCAAAATGATCCAGATGTGGTTTATATTGATTTTGAAGAAAGTCGTGTTGTTGATATGTCGGCAATTGAAGCTCTAAATAAAATTACTGAACGCTATTTAAAAGTTGGAAAAAAAGTTCACCTTAAACACCTTAGTCCCGACTGTAAAAAACTACTAAAAAATGCAGAGCAAATTATTGATGTAAATGTTATCGAAGACCCTACTTATAAAGTTGCTGTGAACAAGATTTAAGAAAAACAGTATTACATTAACGCCTATAAGTTCGATCAGATAAAATAGTTTGAAAAAAATTAAAGCTTTGCAAATTATTGCTAAAAAGAGTGAGATTAAGTGATATAATAACGCATTTGTCAACACATTTGATATCAATAACGATTATTTTAATTCCGCTAGTTTATTTCACTTATTTTATTTGTCTGTAAAAATTTTATAAACTTGCTCATTATCGTCCCAAATTAAAAGATTCTCTTCTTCCTTAAGAATTTTAAATATCTCATAATCAGTAATTTCTTTTTTTCTGTCTCTTCCCGGTTCTTCAACAATAGCATCTACAATCATTTCTTTAATATCCTTCCTGTTGTACTTTTTATTATTAACAAAGATATAGTCAGTTGTGATTCGTCTGGATTGTAAGTCAGTAAGTGTGTCCTGATAGTTGTTTATATCAAAATATCTTTTCCCATAATCCTTCCAATCGTAATACAGAGTAGTTGTTAAATAAATACATTTAAGTTCAGTGGGTAAAAGTTTAAATACCTGTATTTCTTTTGCATAATAAGTTGTTACAACTTCAGAATCAACAACAATATCAAAGTAATCATTTGACGATAACTTTTCAAAACACATTTCAGCATTTCCATGTTTTGCACAGACATTTTTACTTGCAATTAAAATAGTACTATCTTCAATAATCTTAAAAACAAATATCTCATAATGCCAATCAACTACCGGATTTATCGAAAATTCAAGTATATACTCTTCTTCCAAACCATCGTCAATATTTTTCTTGTAAACAGATCCAAATGCACCTCCATAATATAAGTATATAGTACCTATGAGATCCGGATTATTTATAAAATCTTTGTTCTCCTGAAAGTAAGGTTGTTTTTCTTCTTCCGAAATATTCATGTCTTTCAAAGCGTCTATCAGTTCAGGATGATTTTGATTGATTAAGCTATCTAAAAAGTATGTAAAATAATCAAAATCCATTGCTGAAACGCTTAATGAAATTAAGATGAAAAAGGCTAATAATATTTGTTTCAATTTATTCATTATTTCAAATATATAAATAATAATTGATTTTGTCAGTTTATAATTCATTCTTTAAAGCTATCAGAGATATAATAAAAAAGGCCTCCCAAATTGGAAAGCCTTTGATTATATATAGGTACATTGCTTCGGACCCATAACATAGAGGTCCTACTGTCTTAAATCTGTTTAATCAGAATAAATAGATATGATTTTACATCATTCCACCCATTCCACCCATTCCGCCCATTCCGGCAGGAGCTCCCATTGGAGCAGGATTTTCTTCTGGAAGGTCTGTAATAACACATTCGGTAGTTAATAACATTCCAGCGATACTTGCTGCATTTTCAAGTGCAATACGTGCAACTTTAGCAGGATCAATTACACCTGACTCGAAAAGATTTTCATAAACATCAATTCTAGCATTGTAACCAAAGTCACCTTTTCCTTCTTTCACTTTTTGTACAACAACAGAACCTTCTTTACCGGCATTTTCAACAATTCTACGCATTGGTTCTTCTAGAGCTCTCAATACGATAGAAATTCCGATATTTTCATCTTCATTCTCACCTTGCATATCTTTGATAGCCTCAATAGCTCTGATAAAAGCAACACCACCACCAGGGATAATTCCTTCTTCAACAGCAGCACGAGTAGCAGAAAGAGCATCTTCATATCTGTCTTTCTTCTCTTTCATCTCCACCTCAGTAGTTGCGCCAACATAAATTACAGCAACACCACCAGCAAGTTTTGCAAGACGTTCCTGAAGTTTCTCACGATCATAATCGCTTGTTGTAACTTCTATTTGTTTTTTAATTTGAGCGACTCTTGCATCGATAAGTTCTTTTTCACCAACACCGTCAACTATTGTTGTATTTTCCTTATCAATAACAACCTTATCAGCTCTACCTAACATATCAAGAGTAGCAGCTTCCAATTTAAGGCCTGTTTCTTCAGAAATCACGGTTGCACCAGTAAGAATTGCAATATCTTGTAACATCTCTTTTCTTCTATCGCCAAAACCAGGAGCTTTAACAGCAGCGATTTTAAGAGTTCCTCTTAATCTGTTAACAACTAAAGTTGCAAGAGCTTCACCTTCGATATCTTCAGCAATAATCAAAAGAGGTTTACCATCTTGTGCAGCAGGTTCTAATACAGGCATAAGATCTTTCATTGAAGATACTTTTTTGTCTGTAATAAGAATATATGGATTATCAAGAATAGCTTCCATTTTATCACTATCAGTAATGAAATAAGGAGAAACATATCCTCTATCAAATTGCATACCTTCAACAACTTTTACTTCTGTTGCAGTACCTTTAGCTTCTTCTATTGTGATAACACCTTCTTTTTTAACTTTATCCATTGCTAAAGCGATGTCTTTTCCAATAGCAGCTTCATTATTAGCAGAAATCATAGCTACCTGCTCAATTTTGCTAATATCGTCTCCTACTTGTTTGCTCATGCCTTGTAATTCTTCAATTACTTTAGCAACTGCTTTATCGATACCGCGTTTTAAGTCCATTGGATTTGCACCAGCAGTAACATTTTTGAGTCCTACATTAACTATTGATTGTGCAAGAACTGTTGCAGTTGTTGTACCATCACCAGCATCGTCATTAGTCTTAGAAGCAACTTCTTTAACCATTTGAGCACCCATGTTCATAAATGGATCTTCAAGTTCGATCTCTTTTGCCACAGTAACACCATCTTTTGTTATTTGTGGAGCACCAAATTTTTTATCAATAACAACGTTTCTACCTTTAGGTCCTAAAGTGACCTTAACTGCATCAGCTAGAGCGTCAACGCCTTTTTTTAGTAAATCTCTGGATTCTATATCAAATTTAATATCCTTAGCCATAATCTATTATTTTTTTTTATTCGTCTTTATTACTCTTCTACCACCAATAAAATATCATTCTGATTCATAATCAGATACTCCTGATCATCAATCTTGATTTCTGTACCTCCATATTTGCTATACAATACCATATCGCCAACTTTTACTTCCATTGGTTCTTCATGTTTTGCATTTCCTACAGCAACGATTTTCCCTTTTTGCGGTTTTTCCTGTGCAGAGTCAGGTATAATAATTCCACTAGATGTTTTTTGTTCTGCAGCTTGTGGTTGAACAAGTACTTTCCCAGACATTGGTCTTCCAATTGTAGCCATAATTTTATTTGTTTTTAAGGTTTAACATTTATAAACTATGCAGGCAGTTTTACTAAAATTATGCCATTTAAAAATATCTGACATTTTTTGCAAAACTGCCTACAAAAATTCTAATTTTATGTCAATTTGTCTTATCTGACAAATTTAAAATTGTTTCCAAGATAGAATGCATTAGATCCTAATGTCTCTTCTATTCTTAATAATTGGTTATATTTTGCAATTCTGTCACTACGTGAAGCAGAACCAGTTTTAATTAGTCCAGTATTAAGAGCAACTGCAAGATCTGCAATAAACACATCTTCTGTCTCCCCAGATCTGTGACTAATAATTGAAGTATAAGTGTTACTATGAGCAAGATTTACAGCCTCAAGAGTTTCTGTTACAGAACCAATTTGGTTCAATTTAACAAGAATTGAGTTACCAACACCTTGCTTAATTCCTTGAGCTAATCTGTTAACGTTAGTAACAAATAAGTCATCACCAACTATTTGCACTTTATCGCCGATTTTATCAGTTAGTTTTTTCCATCCGTCCCAATCATCTTCTGCAAGACCGTCTTCTATAGAAATAACAGGATATTTAGATGTCCAGTCTGCCCAATAACTTACAAGATCCGAAGAAGATAGTTCTTTTCCATTTGATTCAAAAACGTACAATTTCTTTTCTTCATCATAAAATTCAGAAGCAGCAGCATCAAGTGCGATATAAATATCTTTACCTGGTTTATATCCAGCTTTTTCAATAGCTTTTAATACATATTCAATAGCTTCTTCATTAGAATTTAAGTTTGGAGCAAATCCACCTTCATCACCAACGTTAGTTGAATGACCAGATTTTTTAAGAACTGCTTTTAAATGATGAAAAATCTCAGTTCCCATTCTCAAAGCTTCGCTAAAAGTAGGAGCCCCGATAGGCATAATCATAAATTCCTGAATATCGATTTTATTATCGGCATGTTGCCCTCCATTAAGAATATTCATCATTGGAATTGGTAATGTTCTTGCATTTACACCACCTAAGTAGTTATATAAAGACATTCCGTGTTCTTGAGCAGCAGCCTGAGCACAAGCCATTGAAACTGCTAGAATAGCATTTGCACCAAGGTCACCTTTATTATCAGTTCCGTCAAGCTTTAGCATTGCATTATCGATAGCCATTTGGTCATCTACATAAAATCCTTTTAGATTTTCAGCGATAGTGTTAACAACGTTATATACAGCTTGTTTAACACCTTTACCCATGTATCTGTTTTTATCACCATCACGTAACTCAACAGCTTCGTGAATACCAGTTGATGCACCACTTGGCACAGCAGCTCTACCTAATGCACCACTAGTGGTATAAACTTCTACTTCAACTGTAGGATTCCCTCTTGAATCCAATATTTGTCTTGCATGAATGTTTGCTATTTGTCCCATAATATTTATTTTTATTCAAAAATAACAAAAAAAGGGGATATTACCTACCCCCTTTTTCATTATTAATAATTTCTTAATTATTCTTTTTCAGTATCGTCTTTCTTCTCTGCTTTAGTTTCTTCAACTTTTTCTTCTTTTGCTTCAACTACAGCATCTTTAACCTCTTCTTTAGGTTCTTCAACTACAGTTTCTTCTTGTACTTCAGTTGCAGTTTCCTGTGCTTTTGGAGCAGCAGTTTTAGATTTGCTACGAGAACGACGTGATTTTTTCTTAGTATCCTTAGCTTCAAGCATTGCTTCATTATAGTCTACTAATTCAATAATACACATTTCTGCGTTGTCACCAAGACGTGTTCCAGTTCTTAAAATTCTGGTATATCCACCTGGTCTGTCACCAACTTTAACAGCTACTTCACGAAACAGTTCTGAAACAGCATTTTTGTCTTCAAGATAACTAAAGACAACTCTTCTGTTATGAGTAGTATCTTCCTTTGATTTAGTAATTAAAGGTTCAACAAATTTTTTCAGAGCTTTAGCTTTCGCTACGGTAGTTTTAATGCGTTTGTGCATTATTAAAGATGAAGACATATTTGACAACATAGCCTTTCTATGTGCACTAGTTCTTCCTAAATGATTTATTGATTTATTATGTCTCATTTCTTACAATATTATTCCTTATCCAACTTATATTTTGCCGTATCCATACCAAAATTCAGGTTTTTCACATCTAGTAAATTTTCTAACTCAGTAAGTGATTTTTTACCAAAGTTTCTGAATTTCAGTAAATCAGTTTTATTAAATTGTACGAGGTCTCCTAAAGTTTCAACTTCAGCAGCTTTTAGACAATTCAAAGCACGAACAGAAAGATCAAGATCAACCAATTTGGTTTTCAATAATTGTCTCATTCTTAGTACTTCTTCATCAAACTCATCGTTGTCATGTTTTTCGTCACTATCTAAAGTGATTTTCTCATCTGAGAATAACATAAAGTGATGAATAAGAATTTTAGCAGCTTCTTTAAGTGCATCTTTAGGATGAATAGACCCGTCACTATCAATTTCTATGATTAGTTTTTCATAATCTGTTTTTTGCTCAACACGCATGTTTTCGATAAAAAACTTCACATTACGAATTGGAGTAAAAATTGAACCGATAGGAATAACGCCAATTACTTCATCTAATGGTTTGTTCTCTTCTGGTGGAACATATCCTCTACCCTTAATAATGCTAAATTCCATTTTAAGGTTAACATCTGCATTCATTCTGCAAATTAATAAATCTGGGTTAAGGATTTTAAAACCTGATAAGAATTTACCGATATCACCGGCTCTAAATTCTTCTTGACCTGAAATTGTAACTGTTACATTTTCCTGATTTACATCTTCTATTTGCTGTTTAAACCTAACCTGCTTTAACTGGAGGATAATTTCAGTAACATCTTCCATAACACCAGGGATAGTAGAAAATTCGTGGTCAACACCCTCGATTTTTACTGAAGAAATTGCAAAACCTTCTAATGAAGATAGCATAATTCTTCTAAGGGCATTACCTACAGTAATACCGTAACCTGGTTCTAGCGGACGAAATTCAAATTTCCCGTGGAAATCATCAGCTTCGAGCATTATAACTTTATCAGGTTTTTGAAACGCTAAAATTGCCATTTACTTATCTTTTATTTTGAATACAATTCAACTATTAACTGTTCTTTAATATTCTCTGGTATGTCTTCTCTTTGAGGTATAGACATAAATTTACCAGCTGTTGCAGCTTCATCCCATTCAATCCAAGGATATTTGCTGTGATTAAATCCGCTTAGTGTATTAGTAACACTTTCTAATGATTTAGATTTTTCACGTACACCAACAACATCACCAGGTTTGATATTAGCAGATGGAATATTACAAATCTGACCGTTAACCAAGATATGTCTGTGAGACACCATTTGTCTTGCTGCAGCTCTTGAAGAAGCAACACCTAAACGATATACTACATTATCTAATCTTGATTCTAGCAATTGTAATAAAACAACACCAGTAACACCTTTAGCTCTGGTAGCTTTCTTGAATACATTTCTAAACTGTTTTTCTAAAACTCCATAAGTATATTTAGCTTTTTGTTTTTCTTTAAGCTGAATACCATATTCTGAAGTTTTTCTTCTCTTTTTATTTAAGCCGTGAAATCCTGGAGGATAGTTCTTTTTATCCAAAGTTTTATCAGGGCCGAAAATTGGCTCACCAAATTTTCTTGCGATTTTTGTTTGTGGTCCTCTATATCTTGCCATTACTTAAAATCTTAAATATCAATATTAAACTCTTCTTCTCTTTGATGGGCGACATCCATTATGTGGTAATGGAGTAACATCAACAATTTCGGTAACTTCAATACCTAAATTATGTAGTGTTCTGATCGCAGATTCTCTACCTGCTCCAGGTCCTTTAACAAAAGCTTTCACTTTACGAAGACCTAAATCAAACGCAACTTTACCACAATCTTCAGCAGCCATCTGACCAGCATAAGGAGTATTTTTCTTACTTCCTCTAAAACCATTTTTACCAGATGAAGACCATGAAATAACCTGTCCTTCGTTGTTAGTTAAAGTAACAATAATATTGTTAAACGAAGTATGAATGTGAGCTTGTCCTGTAGATTCAATTTTAACTACACGCTTTTTTGTAACTCTTGCTTTCTTAGCCATATCTCAATTATTTCTTTTTGTTGGCAATAGTTTTCTTTTTACCTCTACGAGTTCTCGCATTGTTTTTTGTTTTCTGACCTCTTAAAGGAAGTCCAATACGATGACGAATTCCACGATAACATCCAATATCTTGTAGACGTTTGATGTTAAGCTGAACTTCAGAACGTAGTTCTCCTTCGAGACGGTATTGTCCTACTGCTTGACGAATTGCAGCGATTTGATCATCGTTCCAGTCTTTTGCCTTTAAGTTAACATCAACACCGGCTTCCTGCAATACTTTAGTTGCCCTGCTACGGCCAATTCCGTAGATGTAGGTAAGCGCTATTTCACCACGCTTATTATTAGGTATGTCTACACCCGCTATTCTTGCCATATTCTTTTTGTTGTTTTAATTGTTATTAATTTATTATCCCTGACGTTGTTTGAACTTAGGGTTTTTCTTATTAATCACGTAAACTCTTCCTTTTCTTTTAACGATTTTACAATCGTCACTTCTTTTCTTTACAGATGCTCTAACTTTCATTTCTAAAATCTTTTTTATTTGTACCTGTACGTAATACGACCTTTTGTTAAATCGTATGGCGACATTTCAAGTTTAACTTTATCACCTGGTAAAATTCGAATATAGTGCATTCGCATTTTACCAGAAATATGAGCAATGATAATATGCCCATTTTCAAGCTCTACACGAAACATTGCATTTGACAGTGCTTCGATAATAGTGCCATCTAACTCTATAGAAGGTTGTTTTGCCATAAATTTAATTCATTCTTTTATTTAAAACTTCTTCAATTAAACTAAAATCAGATAAAATATCTGCTTCGCCATCTTTGATAGCAATTGTATGCTCAAAATGAGCAGACGGTTTACCATCTTTTGTTCGAATTGTCCAACGATCTCTCTCTTGATAAATTTCCTTCTTCCCCATATTTATCATTGGTTCAATTGCGATTGTCATATTTTTAGACAACTTCACACCTCTTCCGGCTTTTCCATAATTTGGAACTTCTGGTTCCTCATGAAGATTCCTTCCGATTCCATGCCCTACTAACTCCCTGACAACGGAGTATCCATGAGATTCTGCATGTTTTTGAACTGCGTGCCCAACATCACCTAATCTATTCCCTGCCACAGCTTTTTCAATTCCTTTGTATAAACTCTCTTTTGTACACACCAATAGAGCTTTTATCTCAGGACTAACTTCGCCTACTTCAAAAGTATAACATGAATCACCATGAAAACCATTTAATACTGCTCCACAATCTATGGAAACAATATCTCCTGATTTTAGCTGATTACCCTTTGGAATCCCATGAACTACAACATCATTAATCGAAACACAAAGTGTGTTAGGAAAACCATTATAGTTTAAGAATCCAGGAACTCCTCCATTATCTCTAATGAATTCTTCAGCCATTTTATCGAGTTTTAGAGTTGATACGCCTTCAACAATCTCAGCCGCAAGCATTGCATGTGTCTTCGACACTAGCAAGTTGCTCTGGCGCATTAGCTCAATCTCCTCGTTCGATTTTAAATATATCATTCAAAGAACTTTATTAAATTGCAGAAGATGAACCTCTACCCTTTATTCTTCCACTTTTTGTTAGTCCGTCATAGTGACGCATTAACAAGTGACTTTCAATCTGTTGTAATGTATCTAAAACTACACCAACCAAAATTAGCAGTGATGTTCCACCAAAGAACTGTGCAAACTGTCCGTTAACACCTGCTAACATAACCAATGATGGTAAGATAGCAATAAACGCTAGGAATATTGATCCTGGTAATGTAATTTTTGACATAATTGAATCTAAAAATTCAACTGTTTTCTTTCCAGGTTTTATACCAGGAATAAAACCACCGTTTTTCTTCATATCATCTGCCATTTGAGCAGGATTGATAGTTACAGCAGTATAGAAATATGTAAATACAATAATCAATACAGCAAATGTAAAGTTATACCAAAATCCGGTATAGTTAGAGAATGCAGCAGCAAATGATCCCATGCTTTCTCCACCAAATCCTGCAAGCATCATAGGCACAAACATTAGAGCCTGAGCAAAAATGATTGGCATTACACCAGCAGCATTAACTTTAAGTGGGATGTATTGTCTTACACCACCATACTGTTTATTTCCTACAACTCTCTTTGCATACTGAACAGGAATACGTCTAACAGCCTGAACAAGAGCAATAGAAACCATAAATATTACAAACAGTGCAACGATTTCAAGAAGTAGTAGAATTAAACCACCACCAATTTCTTCGAATCTTGTAATAGCTTCACCTAGGAATGCATAAGGTAATCTTGCGATAATACCAATCATAATGATCAGTGAAATACCGTTACCAATTCCTCTGTCAGTAATCTTCTCACCTAACCACATAACGAACATAGTTCCTGCAGTAAGAATCAATACAGACGATATAGTAAAGAAGGTTCCTTTAAGTACAAATGCCTCTGGTGTTAGTTGTGCGTGAAGGTTAGCAACATATGTTGGAGCCTGAAGTAATAAAATTGCAATAGTCAAATAACGAGTTATTTGATTAATTTTCTTTCTTCCGCTTTCACCTTCTCTTTGCAGTCTCTGGAAATAAGGAACTGCAATTCCTAACAACTGAACAACAATACTCGCTGAGATATAAGGCATAATACCCAATGCAAAAATTGATGCATTAGAAAAAGCTCCACCAGAGAACATATCTAAAAGGCTTAAAACACCTTCAGATGTTTGGTTTTGTAAACCTGATAATTCTTGAGGATCAATTCCTGGTAGTACAATATGCGCACCCAGTCTGTAAATTAGAATATATCCCAAAGTAAGAAGAATTCTATGACGAAGATCTTCAATTTTGTAAATATTCTTTAAGGTTTCTATAAATCTTTTCATTCTCTAAATATTTTCAACGTTTCCACCTGCAGCTTCAATTTTCTCGATTGCTGATTTTGAAAAAGCATTAGCTTTAACCGCTAATTTAGCTTTTAATTCTCCATTTCCAAGAATTTTAACAAGATCTTTTTTCGCAGCAAGTCCATTTTCAACAAGGACTTCCTTAGTAATAGTATCTAGTTTTTTCTTTTCAGCAAGAATTTGCAATGTAGCTACATTGATACCTTTATACTCAACTCTGTTACGGTTTTTGAAACCGAATTTAGGAGAAGTTCTTTGTAAAGGCATCTGTCCACCTTCGAAACCAATTTTTCTGCTATATCCTGATCTGGATTTGGCCCCTTTGTGTCCTCTGGTTGAAGTACCACCTCTACCAGAACCTTGACCTCTACCAATTCTCTTTTTATTTTTAACAGACCCTTCAGCCGGTGTTAAGCAACTTAAATCCATAATTTATCTCTTTAAAAATTTTTAAATTTCTTCTGTTTTAACTAAATGACGTACTTTGTTCACCATTCCTAATATTTGAGGAGTAGCTTCAAGCTCGACAGGATTGTGAAGTTTTTTCAAACCCAATGCTTCGAGATTTCTTTTTTGTCTCTCAGTACTGCCAATTTTGCTTTTAACCTGAGTTATTCTTATTTTAGCCATAACAAACTTTTTAACCGTTAAATACTTTTTCCAGACTCACTTGTCTTTGATAAGCAACATCATTAGCATCTCTCATCTCTATAAGCGCTTTAATAGTCGCTTTAACAAGGTTATGAGGGTTTGAAGATCCTTTTGATTTTGCTAGTACGTCAGTAACACCAACACTCTCAAGAACGGCACGCATAGCACCACCAGCCTTAACTCCGGTACCAGAAGCAGCAGGTTTTAACCAAACTCTTGCTCCACCAAATTTTGCATTTTGTTCGTGAGGGATAGTTCCTTTATATACAGGTACTTTAATCAAATTTTTCTTTGCATCTTCGACGCCTTTACCAATAGCAGTAGTTACTTCACCTGCTTTACCAAGACCAAATCCAACGATTCCGTTTTCATCGCCAACAACAACAATTGCTGAAAAGCTAAATGTACGTCCACCTTTAGTTACTTTAGTTACTCTTTGGATACTAACTAGTCTATCTTTTAATTCCAGATCACTGGTTTTTATTTTTCTGATGTTATTTGACATATCTTTTTAAAGTTTAAGTCCACCTTTTCTTGCACCTTCAGCTAAAGACTTCACTTTACCATGATACAAGTAACCATTTCTATCAAAAACCACTTCATTAATTCCTGCTTCAATTGCTAATTTAGCAACTAATTCGCCAACCATAGCAGCTTTTTCAGATTTTGTACCTTTAGCAGATACAATATCTTTATGCTTTGAGGTTGCAGAAACAAGAGTTTTAGCTTGAAGATCGTCAATGATCTGCACACTTATTTGCTTGTTGCTGCGAAAAACAGACATTCTTGGTTTTACTGCAGTTCCGTTAATATTTCTACGGATTCTGCGTTTAATTTTTTGTCTTCTTTCTATTTTAGTTAAAGCCATTTTTCTAATTTTTACAAATTAAACTTTAGCTGATTTACCAGCTTTTCTACGTAATTCTTCACCGACAAATTTAATACCTTTACCTTTATAAGGCTCTGGTGGGCGCAGTGATCTTAATTTCGCTGCAACTTGTCCAATTAATTGTTTATCAATACTCTTGAAAATTACAGTAGAGTTTCCACGTTTTTCGCTTTTAACCTCAACTTTTACTTCTTTAGGAATTTCAAATAAAATTGTGTGCGAATAGCCTAAGGATAAATCTAACATTTGTCCATTGCTTTCTGCTTTATAACCAACACCAACAAGTTCTTGTTGTGTTTCAAAACCTTCAGAAACGCCAATAACCATATTTGAAATTAATGATCTATATAATCCGTGCATAGATCTGTAATCTTTATGATCGCTAGTTCTGCTAAGAACAACATTAGTATCTTTAACTTCAACAGAAATAGAATTATCTACTTGCTGAGTTAATTCACCTAAAGGTCCTTTAACTGTAACTAGATTATCAGCATTTACGCTAACTGTAACTTTTTCAGGTATCTGTACGGGTAATTTACCAATTCGAGACATTCTTCAATAGTTTAATAAATGTAACATAAAACTTCACCGCCAACTTTCTCTCTACGAGCCTCTTTGTCGGTCATAACCCCTTTGTTTGTTGATAGCATAGCTACACCTAAACCATTCAATACTCTAGGAATATTGTCAGTGTTAACATACTTTCTCAAACCAGGTTTGCTAATTCTCTCTAATTTTTTAATCGCTGATACCTTAGTTACAGGATGATATTTAAGTGCTATCTTAATATTTCCCTGATAACCGATATCCTCGAATTTGTAATTTAAAATGTAACCTTTGTCGAAAAGGACCTTAGTCATTTCACGTTTAAGGTTAGAACCAGGAATATCGACAACTTTGTGCCCTGCCATAACGGCATTTCGTATTCTGGTTAAATAATCTGCAATAGGATCAGTCATTATTCAATTGTTTAAAATTTGTTACCAACTTGCTTTTTTAACACCAGGAATTAGGCCATTAGAAGCCATCTCACGAAATGCGATACGACTAACACCAAATTGTCTCATATATCCTTTAGGTCTTCCAGACTGACTACAACGATTGTGTAATCTTACTTTAGACGAATTTTTTGGCAATTTGTGTAATGCTTCGTAATTCCCTTCTTCTTTATATTTAGCTCTTTTTTCCGCGAATTTATCAACTAACTTTTGTCTTTTTACCTCGCGGGCTTTCATTGATTCCTTAGCCATATTAACTCTTTTTTAAGTTTTTAAATGGAACACCAAAATGCTTTAATAATGCATAACCTTCTTCATCTGTTTTAGCTGAAGTTACAAATGTAATATCCATTCCTAAAATTCTGTTGATTTTATCAATATCAATTTCAGGAAAGATAATTTGCTCAGTAATACCCATTGTATAATTTCCCATACCGTCAAATTTATAATTAACGCCTCGGAAATCTCTAATACGAGGTAATGCAACAGCAATTAGTCTCTCAAGGAATTCATACATTTTCTCTCTTCTAAGTGTAACTCTAACACCGATTGGCATTTTTTTACGTAACTTAAAGTTAGAAATATCTTTTTTAGATAAAGTAGGAACAGCTTTTTGGCCAGTGATTGTAGTTAATTCTTCAATCGCAATATCGATAAGCTTTTTATCAGTAATAGCTTGTCCTAATCCTTGATTGATTACAATTTTTTCTAGTTTAGGCACCTGCATAACACTAGAGTAACTGAATTCTTTCATCAAATCAGCAATGATTTTCTCATCATACTGAGTTTTTAATGTTGGGATAAATTTTTCCATTACTTAATCTCCTCCCCAGATTTTTTTGAATAACGAACCAGTTTACCTTCGCTATCTTTTCTTCTACCGATACGAGTAGGTTTGCCTGTTTTAGCATCTACGATCATTAGATTAGATATATGTACACCAGCCTCTTTTTTAACAATTCCACCTTGTGGGTTATCAGCATTTGGCTTCTGATGTTTTGAGATAAGATTCACACCTTCGACAATTGCTCTGTCTTTTTTGCGATCTACCTCAAGAACTCTACCTTGCTGCCCTTTGGACTCACCAGCAATAACATATACTGTGTCGCCCTTTTTTATATGCAATTTTTTAGTCATGACAAATAATTTTTATAACACTTCTGGTGCCAATGATACAATTTTCATATATTGCTTTTCGCGCAATTCTCTAGCTACAGGGCCAAAAATACGAGTTCCGCGTAATTCACCTGTTGCAGTTAATAATACGCATGCATTGTCATCAAATCTGATATATGATCCGTCCTGACGTCTAACCTCTTTCTTAACTCTGACAACAACAGCTTTTGCAACTGAACCTTTTTTGATTTCACCGCCTGGTAGTGCACTTTTTACAGTAACAACAATCTGGTCACCAATACTTGCGTATCTTTTACCAGTACCACCAAGCACACGAATACAAAGCACTTCTTTTGCACCGCTATTGTCGGCAACGCCTAATCTGCTTTCTTGTTGTATCATGACTACTTAACTTTTTCAATAATGTTTACTAATCTCCAATTCTTATTTTTGCTCAACGGACGAGTTTCCATAATCTGAACCAAATCACCAATATCACAAGTATTAGTTTCATCGTGAGCAACAAACTTTTTGGTTTTATTTACAAACTTTCCGTACTTAGGATGCTTTTCTTTACGTTTAACAGCAACGACAATCGATTTGTCCATTTTATTGCTAACTACAATCCCGATACGTTCTTTTCTTAAGTTTCTGTTTTCCATAGTCGGCTCTTATTTATTCTCTGTTAATTCTCTCTTACGAAGCTCAGTTTTAAGCCTTGCAATAACTCTTCTCACTTCTTTCAATCGCTGTGGATTCTCAAGAGGAGAAACAGCATGATTCATTCTCAACTTAGTGAGATTCTGCTTTTCTGTCTCAATTCTTTCAACGATTTCTTTGGTTGTTAAACCTATTATTTCTTTACTTTTCATGAATTCAAATATTATTCATTAAAATCATAGTCGTGTCTAACGACAAATTTAGTTTTAATCGGGAGCTTTTGAGCAGCTAGTCTCAAAGCTTCTTTGGCTAAATCAAAAGGTACACCTTCTGCTTCAAACAAAATTCTTCCCGGAGAAACTCTGGCAACAAATCCTTCAGGAGCACCTTTACCTTTACCCATACGTACTTCAGCAGGTTTTTTAGTAATAGGCTTATCTGGAAAAATTCTAATCCATATTTGTCCTTGACGTTGCATTTTTCTGGTAACAGCAATACGAGCTGCTTCTATTTGTCTTCCAGTGATCCATGAAGTTTCTAATGCTTTAATTCCAAATGAACCGAATGCAATCTGATTTCCACGATTGGAATTGCCTTTCATTTTTCCTTTTTGCGATCTTCTGAATTTGGTTTTTCTTGGCTGTAACATAGCTCTAATTTTTCAGATTCTTACTTCCTTCTATTTCTCTTATTACCACCACCGTGATGGTTAGATCTTCCTTGAACTTTTTTACCTAAGTTAGGAGAAAGATCTCTCTTGCCGTAAACTTCGCCTCTGCATATCCAAACTTTAACACCAACTAAACCAGTTTTAGTTAAGGCTTCGACCAATGCATAATCGATATCAGCTCTAAGAGTATGTAGAGGAGTTCTTCCTTCCTTATACATTTCTTTACGAGCCATTTCAGCACCATTGAGACGACCAGACACTTGGATTTTAATACCCTCAGCACCCATACGCATTGTAGAAGCTATAGCCATTTTCACTGCTCTACGATACGCAATTTTACCTTCAATCTGACGAGCAACATTAGCTGCTACCAACTCTGCTTCGAGTTCAGGTCTTTTGATTTCAAAAATATTTATTTGAACGTCTTTATTCGTGATTTTCTTTAATTCTTCGCGAAGTTTGTCAACTTCATCGCCACCTTTACCAATAACAAACCCTGGACGAGCAGTATTGATTGTGATGGTTATCATTTTCAAAGATCTTTCAATGATTATCTTCGAAACGCTAGCTTTATCAAGTCTTGCATTCAAATATCTGCGAATCTTTGCATCTTCAGCTAATTTCTCAGCATAGTTCTTCCCACCATACCAGTTGGAGTCCCATCCTTTGATTATGCCTAACCTGTTGCTTATTGGATTACACTTTTGTCCCATGAATATTATGCGTTTTCGTTTACTACTTCTTTTTCAATTTTACTATCAACCACTAAAGTAACATGGTTAGAACGCTTTCTGACACGATAAGCTCTACCCTGCGGTGCTGGTTTGATTCTTTTCAAAACCCTTGCTGAGTCAACAAAAATCTCACTAACATAAAGATTTGCATCTTCCATGCGTAAGTTTTCATTTTTAGCTTGCCAGTTTGAAACCGCTGAAAGCAAAAGCTTTTCAACGTCGCGTGCTGCAACTTTAGGAGAATATTTTAGAATATCCAAAGCTCTATCAACTTCTACACCTCTTATTAAATCGGCAACAAGTCTCATTTTTCTTGGAGAACTTGGACAATTACGAAGGATGGCGAAGCTTTTCTGCTTTTTCTCTTCTTTTATGCGATTTGCTCTTATTCTTTTACGTGCGCCCATAATACATTTAAATTATTTATTTCTTTTTACCACCATGACCTCTGTAAGTTCTTGTTGGAGCAAATTCGCCAAGTTTATGTCCAACCATATTCTCGGTTACATATACAGGGATAAATTTATTTCCGTTATGAACTGCGAAAGTGTGCGAAACAAATTCTGGGGGAATCACTGACGCTCTTGCCCAAGTTTTGATTGCTGTTTTCTTACCGCTTGCTTCCATAGAAGTGACTTTCTTTTCAAGTTTAAAGTCAATAAATGGTCCTTTTTTAAGTGATCTACTCATAATTCACTATTTACTTTTTCCTTTTTTCAATAATATACTTGTTTGAGTGCTTCTTCTTACTACGAGTTTTATAACCCTTAGAAAGTAAGCCTGTTCTAGAGCGTGGATGTCCACCAGATGAGCGGCCTTCACCACCACCCATTGGGTGATCAACTGGGTTCATAACAACACCACGTACTCTTGGACGTCTACCTAACCAACGACTTCTTCCGGCTTTACCACTTCTTTCGAGTTGGTGATCGGAGTTAGATACACTACCAATTGTAGCTTTACAAGTTACTAGAATTTTTCTCACTTCACCAGAAGGCATCTTAACGATTGCATATTTGCCTTCTCTAGATACTACCTGCGCGTAAGCTCCGGCTCCACGAGCAACAACAGCACCTTGTCCTGGTCTCAATTCTATATTATGAACTATAGTTCCCAAAGGAATTTCAGACAAGAAAAGTGTATTACCTAACTCAGGGGCAACTCCTTTTCCTGATTCGATTACTTGGCCAACTTGAATACCGTTTGGCGCAATAATATATCTTTTCTGTCCGTCTTCATACGATACTAAAGCAATACGAGCTGAGCGGTTTGGATCATACTCTATGGTCTTAACCGTTGCTTTCATGCCATCTCTCTCTCTTTTGAAATCAATCATACGGTACTTTCTCTTATGACCACCACCCAAATAGCGCATAGTCATTTTACCTTGATTGTTTCTTCCACCGGATTTTTTATTCGGTACCAACAAAGATTTTTCAGGAGTAGTGCATGTGATTTCATCAAACGCACTAATAATCTTAAATCTTTGACCCGGTGTTGTTGGATTTAGTTTTCTTAAAGCCATTTTTCTTTATTAAATGTTGCTATAAAAATCAATAATTTCACCTTCTGCAAGCGTTATAATAGCCTTTTTGTATGCTACAGTTTTACCTTTTTGAACACCGCCTTTGGTAAACCTTGTTTTGGTTTTACCACCATAGCGCATTGTATTCACAGCTTCAACTTTAGTATCATACATTTTTTCAACTGCAGTTTTAATTTGCAATTTATCTGCTCGCTTATCTACAATAAAACCGTAACGGTTGAGTGTTTCTCCCAACTTTGTCATTTTTTCGGTTACTATTGGTCTTATTAAAACTTCCATTTTTTCGTCTTTTTAAGCTAAATTGTTCTCAAAAACGTCAATCGATCCTTCTTCAATCATAAGAATTGACGCCCACATAATATCATAAGTGCTTAACTGTGAGGCAGTTACAATATTCACATCCCCTAAATTTCGAGTAGACAAATATACATTTTTATTTGGTTCTGCAACAATTATAAGCACTTTTTTATCATTAATCTTAAAATTATTTCTAAGCTCAACAATGTTCTTGGTTTTAATCTCATCGTAATTAAAGTTATCAACAACCAAGATATTATTATCTTTTGCGCGATAAGTTAGTGCAGATTTACGAGCAACTTTCTTTAATTTTTTGTTGAGTTTAATATGATATAATCTTGGTTCTGGACCAAAAACTCTACCACCACCTCTGAATAAAGGGTTTTTGATGCTACCAGCTCTGGCTGTACCTGTTCCCTTTTGTCTTTTTATTTTCTTTGTACTTCCGGTAATCATTCCTCTATGTTTTGAAGAATGAGTTCCCTGACGATTGTTAGCCATATATTGTTTACAATCAAGATAAATGGCATGATCGTTAGGCTCTACTTGAAAGATAGAATTATTCAGTTCTACTTTCTTTCCGGTTTCCTCTCCCGATTTATTATATACTGATACTTTCATTATCTTTCTATAATTACATATGAACCCTTAGCTCCCGGGATTGAACCTTTAACTAATAAAAGATTGCTTTCCGGAATAACTTTTAATACTCTCAAACTAATCATTTTAACAGTGTCACCACCCATTCTACCAGCCATACGCATTCCTTTGAATACTCTTGATGGCCATGAAGAAGCTCCTAAAGAACCCGGTGCACGTAGTCTATTGTGCTGACCGTGAGTTGCATCATTAACACCTGCGAAACCATGTCGCTTAACAACACCTTGGAAACCTTTACCTTTTGAGGTTCCGGTTACATCACAAAATTCGCCTTCGTTGAAAATATCAACAGTGATTAGATCGCCAACTGTAACATCAGCAAAGTCTTCTCCTTTTTTGATTTTACCAAATTCTTGTAGTTCAACCAATTTTCTTTTAGGAGTTGTTTTTGCTTTGTCAAAATGGCCTTTCATCGCTTTGGTCGTATGCTTTTCCTTCTTTTCATCAAAAGCAATTTGGACTGCTTCGTAACCATCAACTTCTTGAGTTCTGATTTGGGTTACTACGCAAGGTCCTGCTTCAACAACAGTGCATGGAATGTTTTTTCCCTCAACACTGTAAATGGAAGTCATACCAACTTTTTTACCAATAATTCCTTGCATTTTTAACTAATTTAAAAATTTAACTTGCTTTAATTTCTACATCTACACCGCTTGGTAGCTCTAATTTCATCAACGCATCAATCGTTTTTGAAGTCGTACTATAAATATCAAGTAAACGTTTGTATGAGCTTAGCTCAAACTGTTCTCTTGATTTTTTATTTACGAAAGTAGAACGATTAACTGTAAAGATACGTTTGTGAGTTGGTAAAGGAATAGGACCTCTAACAACAGCACCTGTAGTCTTTACTGTCTTCAGAATTTTCTCTGCTGATTTGTCCACCAAATTGTGATCGTAAGATTTCAGCTTAATTCTAATTTTCTGATTCATAATCTATATACTATTATTAAAAAATAAACTTTCTACTATTAATTAATTCTTCTTTAATATCATTAGGTACAGGCTCATAGTGAGAGAACTCCATACTAAAGATAGCTCTTCCAGAACTTAAGGTTCTTAAAGCAGTAACATATCCAAATTGTTCTGCCAAAGGAACTTTTGCTTTTAAAACACGATGTTGTGCTTTACTATCCATAGCTTCGATAGTAGCTCTTCTTCTGTTAAGGTCTGCACTTATATCTCCCAGATATTCTTCTGGGGTTATGATTTCGAGTTTCATAATAGGTTCTAACAGGCTGGCTGATAATTTTTGAGAAGCTTCTTTAAAACAGATACCAGCAGCAATTTGAAATGACATTTCATCACTATCAACACTATGAAAAGATCCATCAACAAGTTCGACCTTCATATTGTGAACAGGGTGTCCAGCAATTGGGCCATTTTGCATTGCTTCTTTAAAGCCTTTTTCAATGTATGGGATATATTCTTTAGGAATAGTTCCACCTTTGACACTGTTTACAAACTCTAATCCTGTTGTCTCTTCATCATCAGCTTTACCAATATTTACTGCAATCTCAGCAAATCGTCCTTTACCACCAGTTTGTTTTTTAAACACAACACGATGAAGTACACTATCGCAAAACTCTTCTTTATAATTTACCTGTTGTTTACCTTGATTGATTTTAAGTCCAAATTCGCGAACTAATCTATCAATGATAATTTCCAAATGCAATTCTCCCATTCCACTAATCAGAGTTTGACCAGAATTCTCATCATATCTGATTGTAAAAGTTGGGTCTTCCAATGCCAACCGATTTAGTGCATTTGAAAGTTTCTCAAGGTCAGCTTGATATTGTGCTTCTACAGCAATAGAAATCACGGGCTCAGGAAACTGCATTCTATCAAGAACAATTGGTTTCTTATCATCACAAAGTGTGTCACCAGTAATTACCTCTTTCAATCCAACTACAGCACAAATATCTCCTGCTTCAATAACATCAATCTGAGTTTGCTTATTGGAGTGCATCTGAAAAATGCGTGTGATACGCTCTTTTTTTCCAGTACGGACATTATAAACCATCTGTCCACTAGAAATCTTACCACTATATATCCTTAGGTAAGATAATTTCCCGACAAATGAATTATCCGCAATTTTAAATACCATTGCGGCAAAAGGTCCATCGACTTCAGGGTTACGACTAATAATATCGTCTGTTTTTGGATGATGTCCAGTAATTGCTTCAACATCTACAGGAGAAGGAAGATAATCGCAAATTGCATCTAATAATGGCTGAATTCCTTTGTTCTTAAATGCTGATCCGCATAAAACAGGAACATAATTACCATTAATAACAAATTTGCGAAGTAACTGCTTAAATTCTTGAACAGAAATCTTAGTTCTGTCTTCAAAAAATCTTTCCAGCATAGAATCATCCGCTTCAATAACCATCTCGATTAGCTTTTCACGGTATTCATATACTTCATCCTGCATATCCTCAGGAATATCTACAATCTCATACTTTACTCCTAGAGAATCATCATCGTCCCAGACATAAGCTTTTTGCTCAATAAGATCAATAACACCTGTAAAGGAATCTTCTGCACCAATAGGCAATTGAAGAACTAGTGGATGTGCCCCTAGTTTTTCTTCAATCTGACTAACAACACCATGAAAGTCTGCACCAGATCTATCCATTTTGTTTACATAAGCAAGTCTTGGCACATTATATCTGTCAGCCTGATGCCAAACAGTTTCGCTTTGAGGTTCTACTCCACCAACCGCACAAAATACAGCAACTGCTCCATCTAGGATCCTTAAAGACCTTTCGACTTCAACAGTAAAGTCAACATGACCAGGAGTATCAATAATATTGATTTTGAACTTCTTTTTATTAGCTTGCCAGAAGGCAGTAGTAGCTGCAGATGTTATTGTAATCCCTCGTTCTTGTTCTTGTTTCATCCAGTCCATGGTGGCAGTACCATCATGAACTTCACCAATCTTATAATTAATCCCCGTATAATACAATATACGCTCAGTCGTCGTGGTTTTCCCCGCGTCGATATGAGCCATAATGCCTATATTACGTGTATTTATAAGATCAGTACTCATAACAAAATTTAGAATCTAAAGTGAGAGAATGCTTTATTCGCTTCTGCCATTCTGTGAGTATCTTCTTTCTTCTTATATGCACCACCTTCATTGTTGTAAGCAGCCATAAGTTCAGCAGCTAATTTCTCAGCCATAGAACGTCCGCTACGCTTACGTGCATGCATTAAAACCCATTTGTGTCCAATAGAAATTTTTCTATCAGCACGGATTTCCATTGGCACCTGAAATGTTGCACCACCGATACGACGACTTTTAACCTCAACAGATGGAGTAATGTTATCTAACGCTTTTCTCCAGATTTCAAGAGGTGTTTCTTCTGAATCTTTCATTCTCTTTTCAATGATGTCCATTGTGTCATAGAAAATTTGGAAAGAAATAGATTTCTTTCCATCCCACATCATGTCGTTAACAAAACGTGTTACTCTTGCATCATTGTACTTAGGATCTGGTAGAATCGTCCTCTTCTTTGGTTTAGATTTTCTCATTTCTAATCTAATTAATTATTATTTTTTAACTTTTGGTCTCTTAGTTCCATACTTAGAGCGTCTTTGTGTACGACCATCAACACCTGCAGTATCTAAAGCTCCTCTAACAACGTGATATCTAACACCTGGTAAATCTTTTACTCTACCACCTCTTATAAGAACAATAGAGTGTTCCTGTAAGTTGTGACCTTCTCCAGGGATATAGGCATTCACCTCTTTACCGTTAGTTAATCTTACTCTTGCAACCTTTCTCATCGCCGAATTTGGCTTCTTAGGTGTTGTTGTATAAACTCTTGTACACACACCCCTACGTTGTGGACATGAATCTAATGCAGGAGACTTACTTTTATCAATAGCAACCGTCCTACCTTTTCTTACTAATTGTTGTATCGTTGGCATAAAACCTTAAAAATTTAAATTTCGACTTAATAAAATTTCGGACTGCAAAGGTAGATTATTTTTTTTTATTAACAATACTTGTAGTATTTTTTTTTACTATTTTCTGTTTTCAACAGCTTTTCATTGTGTTAATAACTATTTTTTTACGCAATAATCACCAAATCAAGGGGGTTTTGAAAAATCCTATTGATTAAAAAAAAAAATCATTGTTAATAATTTCTTTTACAACATTTTGACTCATTTTGCGTTTTTAAACCAATTTTCAAATAAATTTCCGTTTTTTTACGGCCATATTATTTAAGGCACTATATTTGTAAAATGACATCATAAACAAAACTACTACATTATGAAAAATTATCATCTGTTTATATTAATAGGTATATTAAGCTTTACTTCGTTTTTAACCTCTTGTGATCCTACAGATCCCCCTGTAACAAACAACATAGTAGAGGTAACTCAAGATATTACAGAGCCTACAATATGGACATCAAGCAAAGTTTATGTAATTAAAATGCAAGACTTTGGAATAGAAAACACACTAACAATTGAAGCCGGTACAATTATTAAATTTCCTTCGGCATATAAAAACATGTCACTATTTAGCGATGGTAAAATTCTAGCAAATGGGACAGATACTAATCCTATCATATTCACATCATATAAAGATGATACTAATGGAGGTGACACTAATGGAGATGGTGGTTCCACAATTCCTGCTAGTGGAGATTGGGCGAACATCGACTTAAATGGCGCAACAGGTTCTGTATTCACAAACTGCAAGTTTTTATATGGTGGCAACGGGACAAGTCCTTCACCGACATTAAACCTGTCAAGTGAAGCTGAAGCTACTATCGACAAGTGTACATTTGCTTATAATGGAGGTGGTAAAGATGGAAATTTCTATGTTGGAGCTCTTCATGCCGAAAATGCTAGTAATGCTACTACAATTACCAATTGCATTTTTTACAACAACACACTCCCTTTGACAATTGCAGCAGAAATCAATACTGATAATTCTAACTCATTTTCTAGTAATGGGAATTTTAATTCATATAATGGAATCTTTGTTTCACGAAACATACAACAAAACACTTCCTGGTCTGAAAGTGAAGTTCCATATGTAATAACATCTGATAATATGACAGTAAACAGTGGTATAACTTTAACACTTGGAAACAATGTTGTTCTAAAATTTATTGACGATGCAAGTCTTACTTTATTAAGTGGAGAATCATCACTAGAAAACTATAATGGCTCTGGTGTTTATTACACTTCACTAAAAGACGATGAATTATTAGGTGACACAAATGGCGATGGATCTATAACTTCACCAGCAATTGCCGATTGGACTGGAATATTCCTTGATGAATGGAAATCTACTGGTTATGCTGATTGGCCGAATATTCTTTACAATAACCCGAACGCTACTACAAAGTAGTAACAAACAAAAATAATTATGGCTGTTTAAAAAGTTTGCAAAATCTTAAATTCTTTTTAAACAGCTTTTTTAGTCCCATTGAAAATTAGCAATATCAATATTCCCACCACTTAACACTAAACAAATAGTTTTGTCCTTAAACTTATCCTTATTGTCTATAACGCATGCTAACGAAACTGCCGCAGATGGTTCTACAACGATTTTCAAATTCTCGAAAATTAGTTTCATTGCCTCTTTAATACTTGATTCTGAACAAATAACTATTTCATCAAGTTTGTCGAGCAATATTTCAAAATTTCTTTCTCCTACTGAAGTTAGTAGCCCATCTGCTATTGTTTGTGGATTTGTTTGAGGCATAAGTTTACCCGCAACAAAAGATCTATAAGCATCATCAGCCATTTTGGGTTCTGCACCAAACACCTTTGTGTTCTTAGTCAATGACTTTACGCTTAGAGTTGTTCCTGCCAATAATCCGCCACCACCAACTGGTGCCATTACTATATCAGGTTCAGAATCAAGTTGCTGTAATAATTCAAGACCACAGGTCCCCTGACCAGCTATGATATTATAATTATCGTATGGATGAATAAAAGTTGCGCCATACTGCTTTATTATTTTATCTGACGTAGCCTCTCTTTCCACAAGTACTGGTTTACAAAAAGTAATTCTTCCACCATACTCTTTTACCGCATCAACTTTAACTTTTGGAGCATTCTCTGGCATAACTATGTAAGCAGGAATTCCAAATATTGAGGCTGCTAAAGATAGAGCTTGCGCATGATTTCCACTTGAATGAGTAACAACGCCCTTTTGTCTTTCCTCATCACTTAATAAACTCACTGCATTCAAAGCTCCTCTAAACTTAAATGCACCAACTTTTTGAAAGTTTTCACATTTAAAGTACATATTACACCCAAACATACTATTTAGTCTCTGAGAAGACATTATAGGTGTTATATGTGCATAATCTCTAATTCTCTCAGCCGCTGAATATATATCTTTGATTCCTATCATACTATGGGTAAAATGCTTCTGTTATATGATCAATTTTATGTTCATTTTCATTAATTATTATTGAAATGATATCAAACCGAGAATCTCCATCGAAATCTTTCTCAATTATATATTGTTCAGCAGCTTCAATTAAGAACTTTTGCTTTTGTCTGGTAACAAATTCTTCGGGATTACCCCAATAATCACTTGTTCTGGTTTTAACTTCTACAAAAATCAACTCATCCCCATGCTGTGCAATAATATCAATTTCTTTATGTTTATATCTCCACTGTTTTTCGAGAATAGAGTATGATTTTGCGACTAAGAACTCACAAGCAATAGCCTCTCCTTTATCTCCTACTGTATTATGAAATGCCATAAAAAAATCCCGATAGTTATATCGGGATTAAATATAGTAATAATTTCTTATTCTTAGTGAGTAACAGTAAGCTTAATTGTTTTTTCAACTTGACCATTATTATAAAGTCTACAGAAGTAGTATCCTTTTTCCCAAGCACTACAATCTATTTCAGCTTCAGCAACATTAGAAAAATCAACTCTTGAAACCTGCATTCCAAGTACGTTGTATACTTCTACATAAGAACCATGTCCAAACTCATTTGAAATTACAAAAGAGTTAACTGCTGGGTTTGGAAATACAGTAAACTGTTCTTCTTCTGCAAGCGTAACAGATGTTAAGGTTGAATAAGTTATAGTAAACGTAATATAATCTGATTCATTATTTTCATCATAAACCTTGTACTCAATTGTTGTAATACCACCATTTGATCCTTGCACAAATTGGAAATCACCATCTTCTGCCCTTTCACCAGCATTCAGAATACATTTAGCACTCAAAACCCAAGCTGGAGCACATAAAGGATTACTTGACTCTGTATTAGGAGTACATATTGAGTGTTCAACTCCATCAATTAGAGTAGTTTGCAAAATAGCTTCTATTCTCACATCTTTCTGGCTAGAAGAAACATTTTTAATATCCCAATAATAAAATATTGTTCCTGAATTTACAGCAGTTGGAACAACAACAGTTTGACCATTCAACAATACATCATTATGGTCATATACTTCAAATGATTGTGCACTTAAAACAAGTGATAGAGCTAAAATTGCAAATGTAAAAGTAAATAGTTTTTTCATAATTTAGTTTTTTTCAAATATATGACAAATATTTCTCTAAAAAAACTAATTTATACTAAAATGAGGAATATTTCACTCATAAGTAATTTTATCAATATTTATCTAATTATATCTCATGACATTATAAAAATAACACACACTACAATCAACGACTAAAACGACTTAGGAAAGATATAAATTTACCCCACATGTGAGCCCTAATAAGCTATTAGTCTAATTTTATTGAGTTTAAATTACTGAGGTAATTAAAAAATAACTATTTTAGCATATATTTACACCGTATAAAACGCAAACTAAATTATTAATTAAATCAAAATTTTATGAAAAAGTTATTACTATTAAGTGTAGCAATCCTAACTGGAGTTTTTGTTTTTGCACAAAACAAAGTACAAGAACATCCAACATTCCAGAGGATTAAACAGAACAAAGTACAAGAACATCCATCATTTAAAATTCTAATGGACAAAGGCACAATGGCAACTTGGGCTCAAACCGGAGACTTTACAGCTACAGATATTGATGGTGGCAGTCACACTCTATCAACTTATCTTGATGCAGGAAAAACTGTAATTATTGACTTTTCTGCTTGTTGGTGTGGTCCATGTTGGTCATTACACCAATCAGGTGTTTTAGATGGTCTTCATGATGCATATGGTCCTGACGGAACAGATGAACTTGTTGTTCTTTGGATTGAAATGGAAAATACAAATACTGGTGCTCAAATTACAGGAACAGCTGGCTCAACTGGTAATGCATACGCTGACAACACACAAGGAGACTGGACAGAAGGTGGAACATGGCCAGTTCCAATTATTGATGATGCTTCATTATTATCTGGATTTTCTGAATTATATGAAGGCTATGTACCTACAGTATTCATGGTTTGCCCATCAGGATACTACAAAGATATTACAAGTCAGGCATGGGACGGTGTTGCTGCTGTATATGCTGAATTAGGTTCTTGTCCTGGATCAGGAGAAGCGCCTGTAATAGTACAAATTGAAGGTCCTACTTCTGTATTATTAGGAACTAATGCAGAATACGCATTTGATGGTGCATCTGTAGACCCTATCACAGCTTATGCATGGACTTTTGAATCAGGAACTCCAGCTACTGCTGATACTGAAACTGCTACTGTTAATTGGGATGCAACAGGAACTTACGAAGTAAGTCTTACTGTTACAAATGCTAATGGTTCTACAACTGAAACAATTAGTGTTGAGGTATATGACTGTCAAGCTATTGTAGATTTTCCAATGTTAGAAAGTTTTGAAGGTGAAACAATGCCTCAATGTTGGACAATTAATTATGCTGATGGAGATGAAACTGTAAATACAGTATTCTTATCAGGAATTACAAATAATAACTATGATGGAGAGAAAGCGTTTATTTTTAATTCTTATGATAACACAACTGATTATGTTCAGTATTTAATTACTCCTGAACTAACTCTTCCTGGAGATCAAATGGTTTCTTTCGCATACTTAAATGTAGATGCTGGAACAGAAGTATTTTCTGTTGGGGTTTCTACAACTGGAAATGCTCCTACTGACTTTACATTTGGTTCTGATATAAGTGTTGCTTCTGGTGAGCCTTGGGCTGTTTATACAGATATTATTACTGCTGATGTAAAATATGTAGCAATTAAATATTCTTCAAACTACCAATATTATTTAGCAATTGATAAATTTGAAATTATGGATGCTCCATCATGTTATACTGTTTCAGATTTAGCTGCTTCTAATATTACTGGAAACTCAGCTGATATTTCTTGGACTGATGCTGTTGCTTCAGGATGGAACTTAAAAGTTTCTACAACCGAAATGACTGATATGACAGCAACTGCTAACATTTATGATGGAACTGCTACAAGTCCATATTCTCTTTCTTCTTTAGATTGGATGACAACTTATTATGTATATGTACAAGCTGATTGTGGTGGAGATGGACTATCTGATTGGGAATCTATTCAGTTTACGACCCTTGCTGACCCAAGTAGTGTTAGTGATTATCACGTAACTTTTGAAGAGTGTATAGATTTCTCTGGTGATTTCTCTCCTTACAACTGGACAACTCTAGATGTAGATGCTACTGCAACTTGGGGATGGGAAGGTTTTGATTTTCCAGGAGAAGGAAATGCTTTAGGTTTTATTGCTTTTAACCCAACTGCAGCAGGTGCTTCTGCTCCAATGGAAGCTTATGCTGGAAGTAAAATGGGTGTTGCTATTGCTGCAAACGGTGCGGTAAACAACGATTGGCTTATTTCTCCAGAGCTAACATTAGGCACAGGTTCTGAAATGAGATTCTGGGCAAGATCTTATACTGACGAATATGGTCTTGAAAGATTAAAAGTTGGAGTTTCTACAACTGGAAATACTCCTGCTGACTTTACTTTTATTCACACAGGTAGCTACCTTGAAATTCCAACTGCTTACACAGAATATGTACTTGACTTATCTGCATATGATGGACAAAATGTATATATTGGAATTCAATGTGTAAGTAATGATGCTTCAATTACAATGATTGATAACATAGACATCAATACAACAACAGGAGTTAATGAACTTACAGAAACATTAAAAGTTAACATATACCCTAACCCTGCATCTGATATTGTTACAGTAGCAAATGCAGAGAATTCAACTATTACTATTGTTAACTTAGTAGGTGAAGTTGTTAGAACTATTGAAAATGCTTCAGCAAATCAAACAATTGATATGAGCAATCTTTCAAACGGAACTTACTTTGTTAAAGTAGACCAAGAAGTATTCAAAATTAATCTTTCAAAATAATTGAACTATTCTATAATTAAAAAAGCTCGAAACTTTTTCGAGCTTTTTTTATACTTTTTTTGGTTCAATTGTTGCATACAAGTAAATTATTTAACTATTTTTATCGGATATAAATAATAAAGCAAACTTATGAAAAAACTAATTTTTGTTCTGTTAATTGGCTTAATTACAAATGTAATTTTTGCTCAGGAAGTACCTCAGGTTCAGATTAAAGACTTAAAAGGAAAGACTGTAAACACAAAGTCTATCATCGAAAATGATGGCCAACCTGTTTTAATCAGCTTTTTTGCTACATGGTGCAAACCTTGTGTTAAGGAGCTAAATGCTTTTAATGATGAATTAGAAGACTGGGCTGAGGAAACCGGAGTTAAAGTGATTGCTATTTCAACTGACAATGCTCGTAGTACAAACAGTGTTGCACCTTTTGTAAACGCCAGAGGTTGGGAATTTGACGTTTATCTTGATGCAAATGGAGACTTTAAAAGAGCTATGAATGTTGGGAATATTCCTCACACATTCTTACTTGATGGTAATGGTAAAATTGTTTGGCAACACACATCTTACCTTGAAGGAGATGAAGAACACACCTTTGAAATGGTACAAAAAGTTGCAAACGGACAACCAATAAAATAAAACAATAAGTACGTTTTACTTTTATTGAGATGCATCATTAATTGACAAACTATTAAACAGATGAAAAAAGTTACTATTTTTTTCCTATGTCTACTTGGCATAGGAAGTTTTTCTGTTTACGCACAGGAGAACAATTTTGGACAAGTTTCGGGAAATTTTCAAAGCGATGTTCAATTCTACAGAGACGATAGCGTTATTGGAGCATTTGCCCCAGATGAATATATGATGGCCAATTCTTGGGCCAATTTCACATACACACAAGGCAAGTTTACGGCAGGAATAAGATATGAGGGATACATGAACTCTCTTTTAGGGTACCCAAACCAAGGAGGAGCTAATGACGGTGTGGGCATTCCGATTATGTGGGCTATGTTTACAAATGACAACCTTGAAATAACAGTTGGGAATTACTACGAACAATTTGGAAATGGTCTTATTTTCCGATCATACGACGAAAAAATGCTTGGTGTAGACAATGCCATGAACGGATTCAGAGTAAAATACACTATACTACCAGGTGTTTACTTAAAAGGTATTATCGGAAAACAAAGAAGCTATTGGGATTACGGTCCGGGTATTGTAAGAGGTGTTGATGGTGAAATTCAGTTTAACGATCTAATAAAATCATTTAGTGAAAGTAATTTACGAATTGGAATAGGTGGTAGTTTCGTAAGCAAATTTCAAAATGACGAAAGCATCGAGTATTACCTCCCTAAAAATGTTGGTGCAGGTGCAGGGCGAATAAACATAGCATATAATGGCTTTAATTTAAACTCAGAGTATGCTTATAAAATTAACGACCCTTCATCAGATAATGGAACAATATTTAAACCAGGACAAGCATTACTAATAAATGCCACTTATTCTCAAAAAGGTTTGGGAGTTGTTCTTGGCACAAAGTGGGTTGATAATATGTCCTTTAGGTCAGACAGGAACGCTAGTCTAACAGACTTAAACCTAAACCTTTTACCGGAAATATCAAAAAACCACATCTATACTCTTCCTGCATTCTATCCTTATGCAAGTCAACCTAATGGTGAGTGGGGTGTAAAAGGTGAAGTCTATTATAAAATACCAAAAAAGAGTTTAATTGGTGGAAAATATGGAACAACACTATCGTTATTTTATTCCAGAGTACATAACATTGATAAACAACCTATAAATGATTCTATCCCAATAGATGCACCTGGGACTCTTGGTTACCAAACAGATTTCTTCTCAATAGGTGACGAATTGTATTATCAGGATATAACTTTTGAAATTTCTAGAAAATGGAATAAAAAGATTTACACTAACATTTCTTATGTAAATCTATTTTATAACTATGGTGTTCTAAGAGGACAAACTAATCATGATAATGTTTATGCCAATATCGCCATTTTTGATTTAACATATAAGATTAAAAGAGGAATGGCTATCAGAACTGAATTCCAGGGAATGTTTACCGAGCAGGATGACGGCAACTGGGCAGTAGGTTTAGTAGAATTCACAATTCCAAAATGGTTTTTCACAGTTTTTGACAACTGGAACTACGGCAATCCTCATTCTGATACTAAAGTACACTATTTTAATGCAGGTTTTGGATACGTCAACGGAGGTAATAGAATTCAGTTAACTTTTGGCAGACAGCGTGCCGGAGTAATGTGTGTTGGAGGAGTTTGCAGAACAGTTCCTGCATCAAACGGAGTAGCATTATCAATTTCAAGTACATTTTAAACTTTTAGGAGATGAAAACAAAATATTTTATATTACTTATAATCACAAGTTTAATATTTGTACTTTCTTGTGATAAGATAGAAGAACCTTATGAAAAAGAAGGTGCTTTTATCTGGAGAGGTCGCAAAGTTCTGGTTTTTGATTTTACAGGACATAAATGTGGAAACTGTCCTGGAGCACACAATACAATAGCAACCTTAGTTGAAAAATATGGAGATGCAGTTGTTCCTGTGGCAATTCATTCAACATCTTTTGCGATACCAGCTAGTACAGATACAACTATCCCATTCCATTATGATTTCCGTTCTGACGTAGGAGATTATTTAGGTGGTAGAGATTATGAAACTGGTTTTTATGGACAGCTTTATTTACCAACTGGATTAGTTAATTCACTTGCTGCAGAAGATTTGTCAACTCATTCTTCTTGGACAAGCAAATTTGCAGAATATGTAACAACATATCCTGAATATTTGATCGAAATCGAACCAACATTTTTACCTGCTGACTCGACAATCAATTGTGACATTGAAGTAAAAACTAATATTGCTAATTCACGTAAAATTGGTTTATCAGTATATATTCTTGAAGACCACATTATTCAATGGCAAATAGATTATGAAGCGTCTCCTACAGATATCGAAGATTACGAACACAACCATGTTCTTAGAGCCGGAATGAATGGGCCATTTGGAGATATCATAAAAGACAACACAAATTCTACAGCAATTGGGGATATTCTTAAAAAATCATATTCAAAAAAATCAGGAGACGATTGGGTTATTGACAATTGTTTGATTGTTGCTTTTGTTTATGATGATGACACTAAAGAAGTTCTTCAAGCAGAAATGATTCATTTACATGAATAAAACACTTACCATAATATTGCTTCTGACAATATCTACTATAGGATATTGTCAGAACTTTTATGGTGGGATAAATCTTGGCACTACAATTTCTCAAGTAGATGGCGACAATTTTGGTGGCTACCACAAAATCTCACCTCTTGGAGGGGTTTATGTTCGAAACACTTTTAATGACAAATGGGGAATGTATGCTGGTATAGAATACAAACGAAAAGGCAGCAAGGAAGTTCAAAAAAACGAAGCAGGTTATGTTGTATTTTATTATGCAATGAATGCCGATTATATTGAGATTCCTATACTTGCAACATACAATATCAAAAAAATTGGAATTCCAGGAGTATTCTCCTATTCATTAAAAAAGGACTTTATATTTGATTTTGGAGTATCTTATTCATACCTCATAAAAGGAACAGAAGATAATGGAACTGGACCCGTTCCACCCCCTACTCGACCTTTTCGTAAATATGAAATTGCAAATCATATTGGATTAAACTACAAATTAAGTGATCATATATGGGCAAGTTGGAGACTTTCTTATACCTTCATCTTTCTTCCTGTAAGAGATCACCCTGGAGGTCAAGTATATTGGTTTAACAGAGGGCAATACAACCACAATCAGAGTTTTAGTTTAAAGTATGAGTTCTGACAAACAAAAAAATATTGTCATTGCGATTACTGGTGCATCTGGATCAATATATGCTAAATCCATATTAGAGCATTTACAAAAACTAGAAAACACCCATAACCTAAAATTAAGTCTCATTTTTTCTAAAACAGGTATAGATGTGGCAAATCACGAACTTGGAAAAGATTTTATTAAAAATATTCCAATTAACAAATACGATATAAACGATTACTACGCTCCATTTGCCTCTGGATCATCAGTCGCTGATACTATGGTGGTTATACCATGTAGTATGGGAACTCTTGGTCGAATTGCACACGGGACATCTGACAACTTAATCTGCAGAACCGCAGATGTTATACTTAAAGAAAGAAAACAACTAATTCTTGTAACTCGTGAAACTCCATTAAACCTAATACATATTAAAAACATGGAACTAATTACCCTAGCTGGTGGGATAATTCTTCCTGCATCACCATCATTTTATCTTAAACCACAAAGTATACAAGAACTCACAAATTCTGTTGTTTACAGAATTCTAGACTTGCTAGAAATAAAGTTAAATGTAAAACGTTGGTAATTCCCCGACAAATACCTTTTTCTTACTTAACTGCCTCAATAGAAAACAAAAACCCTTTATGTACAGGATTTAATTCTTCTTCCCATAATGCAGGACTAACACTTTGATATGGCTGAGTAAAATATACATCTTTAAACCCTAGCTCCTTTATATATTGTAACATTTCTTCTTTTGAAAAATAATCCGCATTATGTTGGTGTGGTTTTTTCTTTTCTGTATCAACATGTGTTTTCAACTCATTATAAAACTCAAAATTATCTTTACTCTTGATTTTATTAATAAATTCTTTGGGATTTTCAATATTAGCAATAGATGCCGTTGCATTATGGTATAGGAAAGAATTTTCAGCAGAAAAAACGACCATATCGTCTTTATCCTTTTTATTTTGTAAGACATACTCTTTATCCTTATTGAAGTAAGAAACAACTTTCCCATTACTTCTTTTAAGCAAACTATCAACTAATAATAATGTTTCTCTTCCTAAAAAAGGGACCATAGGTGAAATCAAATTATTTCTTAAAAGTCTATGTGCATAATCATAACAATGAACTTTAGAATGAAATACTCCACCCTCTTTTAAAACTCGATACGCCTCTTTACATAAATTCTTGGTAGCTTCGATTGAAATATGTTCAATAACAAAGGAGCTGAATATTACTTCAGCAGAATTTTCTTCTATTGGTAAAGTTTTTAGTGATTCCAAATCGAAATACACATCAATATTATCTTTACAATATTTACTGTCTTTTAAGTCAACATAGCTCCAAAAATCATATTTACTCCTTTGATTTCCAGCCCCAATATTATAAAAAGCCTTATTCTCAAGGCTACTGCGATCATAAAAGCTATTTATACATTGCCCTAAAAAACTCTCTTGTAATCTTATTTTAACAAGTTTTTTGTTGTTCGGTAAAATAAAATCAACAATACTTTTAAAAAAATTTGACTCTTGATACAGAAACAACAATACTTTTCTCATAAAATAAATTCAAATATTACTATATCATTTGGTTTTAAACACCCACTTTGTTTCTTTTTCAGAAACATCAAATATATTTCCTTTTTCTAAAAATTTTCTTTTGTTACTGGAAACACTTACTGCAGTATCTTCCTGGACATCATATTTCCTTACGCTTCTCTCAAACTCTATTGTGTATTCCCAAGCAAACATATCATTCATATAGTCCATATCCTCTTCTGTGGTTTCAGCATCTTCATCTTCTACTGGGGTAGCATGCCTAATAAAAGTAATCTTCTTTCCTTTATGAATAAAATAAGGTGGATTCTCTAAAGGTTCCTGATCCATATATGAAGAATAAACAAGCCCTTTATTTAAAGCATCAATATTATCAAAAATATATGAAAAATAAACAGTTCCATGATCTGCATCGTTAAGAAATTTTACGTCATTTATTCCATCAATCTCTTGTAGCTCTGATACTACAGTTTGAAGATAAACTTCAAAATCTTCATTTTTCATCATCATAGAATCACTTTCTTCTTCACTCTGCATATAAGTAACATACTCTGTAAAGTCATAAGTATATTTGTACACCCCCGAAAAATCTTTATTAAAATATATCTCCTGTTTTATTACACAACTAAATAACATTGAAGTCAAAACAGCAATAATTGTAAAGTTTAACATTCTCTTTTTCATAAGCACCTGATAATAATTTCAGTATTTTAAATTTTAAGTAAAGTAAAAGTAAAAAAAATAATGATAAAAAAAAATAATGTAGTAATTTAGCCGATAAATAAAACCTTCTAAAAATGCCTAATAGTAGAATATTAACTTTAAGTGAAGTAATCATTCAAAAACAATCTGCATTCCCATATGCAAAAGGAGAGTTATCTCGACTGTTAACTCATATTGGTCTTGCTGCAAAGATTGTGAATAATAAAGTAAACAAAGCAGGTCTGGACACCAGTATTATTGGCAAAACAGACATAGTAAATGTTCAGGGTGAATCACAACAAAAGCTTGACGCATATGCAGATGAAATTTTCATTAAAGCACTTCAGGCATCTGGAATCGTTTGTGGTATTGCATCAGAAGAAAATGATGAGATTATCATTTTTGATGATGACTTATCATTAGATGGGAATTATGTTATTTGTATTGACCCATTAGACGGATCATCAAACATTGATGTTAACGTTTCTGTTGGCACAATTTTCTCAGTATACAGAAGAATATCTCCTCATGGCCAAAAAGTAACCGTTGATGACTTTTTGCAACCTGGCAACAAGCAAGTAGCAGCAGGTTATATAATCTACGGATCGTCAACAATGTTGGTTTACACTACAGGCTTAGGAACAACTGGCTTTACTTATGAACCTGCAATTGGTGAATTCTGTATGTCTCATTATTATATGGTAACACCAAAAGAGGGGAAAATTTATTCAATCAACGAAGGAAACTACATAAAATTCCCACAAGGAGTAAAAAAATATATCAAGTATTGTCAGGAAAGTGATCCAGAAACAAACAGACCATATACTTCAAGGTATATTGGATCACTTGTGGCAGATTTCCATAGAAATTTACTAAAAGGGGGTATTTATATTTATCCTAAAACAGCTTCTGCCCCTAATGGCAAACTTCGTCTTCTCTACGAATGTAACCCAATAGCATTTTTAGCAGAACAGGCTGGTGGAATGGCAACTGATGGGTATGGGACACGTATTCTTGATTTAAAACCTACAGATATTCACCAAAGAGTATCATTCTTTACTGGTTCAAGAAATATGGTTGAAAAAGCAGAAAGCTTTATGAAAGAATTTGGGGATAAAAATGATGAATAAAACAATAATATTCTTTCTGCTTTTTCTTTCTATTCAATCATTTGCACAAATAGGAGAACCTGTTTTAGTTACAAATATTGATGCTCAGACAGAAGAGACAAGTGGACTTCTACTTCATAACAATGAACTCTGGACTCACAATGATTCTGGTGGAGAAGCAAAACTATACAGTCTGGATACAACAAATGGTTCAGTAATTAGAATCGTAAATATTATTAATGCCGAAAACAATGACTGGGAAGATATCTGTAAAGATGAAAATTACGCATATATTGGTGATTTTGGCAATAATTCAGGTGCAAGAGATGATTTAAAAATTTATCGTATTAATTTAGATGATTTAGAAAATATTGAACTTGAAAACATTAATAGTGAAACTATAAATTTTTCGTATGATCCTGAGATCTATCCTGGGATATTCAAAAAACGTAACAGCACAAATTTTGATTGTGAAGCTATGATTGCTCATGGTGACAGTTTATACCTATTTTCAAAAAACTGGGGAGATAAAAAATCTTATCTATATGCACTTCCTAAGGTTCCAGGAACATATACCGCACATTTAAAAGACACTTTAAATACCAACGGATTAGTATGTGGTGCAGATTATTGCGTCGAAAATAACACTGTTGCATTAATTGGTTATATTTATGGCATTCCTGCTCCTTCGATAATGATTTTACTATCTGATTTTGATGGCGATGACTTTTTCTCTGGAAATGTTATTAGAAAAGAACTAAGTCTTGATGGATATCAAACAGAAGGAATTGTTTTTAAAGAACCTAACAAAATCTGGTTTTCAAACGAAAACTTTCTTTCTCATGTACAGGCTTTGTATTCTACAGAATTGATATCCCAAAACATAGACAACAATCTGGTTAATCCTATGTATTGCACAGTTTTTCCTAATCCTGCCAAAGAGACTATTCAAATATGTTTCCCATGTAATAAAAGAAAGTGTAGAATAACTTTAGAAATATTTGATGAAAGCGGAAAACTTGTAATCGAAAAGAAACATAACATCTACAATGATAGCTTTTCAAAGGAAATCAATATCTCTACGTTAATATCAGGAAAATACATTTTACAAGTTTCTGATAAAAAACTGTATTTTCGAACTTCTTTCATTAAACTATAAAGTAATTAAGATTATTTTAAGAAAAGACGCGTTGTTATACGAAAGTTTTTTTGCATTTTTGTAGAAGAAAGTAAATATAATTATCAATTTAATCTATTATGAAAAAATTAATCCTACTAATTGTTGGCATATCTTTCTTTGCTGGACTGTATGCAACACCAGATGAAGGGATGTGGATCCCAAGTAAAATTGCTCAACTAAATTATGCAGATATGCAGAAACTTGGTTGCAAATTAACTGCAGAAGAAATCTATAGCATTAATAACTCAAGTTTAAAAGATGCTATTTTCCAGCTTCAGACAAAAGAAGGTGTTGGGTTTTGCACAGGAGAGATTGTAAGTAAACAAGGTCTTCTTTTCACAAACCACCACTGTGGATACGAAGCAATCACAAAATTAAGTACAACTGAACACAACTATCTAGGTGATGGTTTTTGGGCAAAAAGTCTCGACGAAGAAATTTATGCCCCTGATGTTAGAGTTACAAGAGTTGTTAGAATTGACGATGTTACCGAAAGAGTTTTAAAAGAAGTAACTGATGAAACTAGCGAGGCAGATCGTGAAAAATTAGTAGGTAATGCTATAGACGAGATTGTAGCTGAAGCAACAGAAGGAACTCATTACGAAGCAAGTGTATCTGAAATGTATCAAGGTGGCGAATATTACTTATTCATCTATGAAGCATTTGGTGATGTACGTTTTGTTGGTGCTCCTCCTTCATCTATTGGAAAATTTGGTGGTGACACAGACAACTGGATGTGGCCTCGTCATACTGGCGATTTTTCAATTTTCAGAGTTTATATGTCTCCAGACGGAAATCCAACAGAAGGATACAGCGAAGACAATGTCCCTTACGTTCCATTACACTCTTTACCAATCTCAATTAAAGGTGTAAAAGAAGGTGACTTCACAATGATTATGGGATATCCTGGACAAACTGAAAGATATCTTAGTTCATATGGAATGATTTACAAAAAAGACTTCTTCAACCCTACAGTTGTTAATTTACTTGACGTTCAACTTAAAACTTTAAAGCAGGATATGGAAGCAAGTGAAGAAATTCATCTTGCTTATGCTGACTCTTATGCTTCAAATGCAAACGGTTGGAAGTTATTTGATGGTGAAGCTCTTACTTTAAGAACCACTGATGCTATTGAGCAAAAACAAAAACTAGAAGCTGACTTCCAAAAATGGGTAGACAGCGACGAAACAAGAAAAGCAAAATATGGTAATGTTCTTTCAAGCTTACAAGAAAGCTATGAAGCTTATGGTCCTGCTACAGAAGACATCATTTACCTTTCTTTAGGATTATTACAAGCTGGTGAGCATGTAATGAATGTTCAATCATTTATGGGACTTACTAGTCTTCTTGAAGACACAAAAGGAAATGCTGATGCAATTGACATGTCTATCGAAAACCTAAAAGGTGAGTCAGAAGAAATGTTTGAAAAATATTTCCCTGCTACTGACAAGAAAGTTTTCGCTGCTTTAATCAATTTTTATATCGAACAAGTTCCTGTAGAAAAAAGAAATGCTGTTTTTGCAGATTATATTTTCAAAACTTTCAAAGGTAAAACAGAAGCTGAATCTATCGTAAAATTTGTTGATGCTGTTTTTGAAAAATCAATCTTTACAGATAAGGCAAGAATGGATGCATTTTTAGCTAAGCCTAGCAAAAAAGTTCTTGATAAAGACCCTATGTTTGCTTATGTTCAAGGAGTATTTGGCGATTTATTTGCAGTTCAGATGGCTTATCTTGGAGCAATGGAAAACATTGGTGTAAACGAGAGATTATTCATAGAAGGATTACGTGAATTCCAGAAAGACAGAACTTTCTATCCAGATGCTAACTCTACTTTAAGACTTACATACGGAACAGTTCAAAGTTATGATCCTAAAGATGCTGTTCATTATAAGTATCTAACTTATGCAGATGGTATTATTGAAAAAGAAGATCCTACAGTTAGTGAATTTAACGTTCCTGCAGAATTAAAGTCTAAAGTTCTTAATAAAGAATTTGGACAATATGCTGACCAAACAGGAAACCTACCTGTTTGCTTCTTAAGCGACAATGATATTACAGGAGGTAACTCTGGATCACCAATTATCAATGGAGAAGGTCACTTAATTGGTCTTGCTTTTGACGGAAACTGGGAATGGCTATGTAGCAACTTAATTTTTAGTACAGACCTACAACGTACTATTAACGTAGATTCAAGATATGTACTTTGGGTTGTTGATGAATTATATGACTGCCAACACATAATGGAAGAACTTGATATTAGAAAGTAAACAAGAACATATAATATTTAACAAAAGCACCTCAAAAGGGTGCTTTTGTATTTTTATGCGGAAAATATAAAAATCAATCATCCCATTTTAAAAAATTACCATGTTCTGCTCTTGCAAACAATGCATTAATACAATATTGATATTTTATACAGCAGAAAGTATAAATTAGCATAATTATTGTAAAATCTAGTTATAATTATCAACTCAATTTATTATATTCGTTGACAAACTTTTAACAAACAATTTTAAACCATTTTACTGATTATGAACAAGTTAAAAAGCATCATTTTCATTGTTTTTATTGTCCTTTTTTCTGCAAATTCTTATGCATCTGAATTATTATCAAAACTGGAAGCCCTTCCTGGGGTAGTGTCAGTAAAAGAACTTGAGACAAATAAAACTTTTAATGAAAAATACCTAATTGTTTTTGAACAATATCTTGACCCTTCTATTCCTGAAGCTGGAACTTTCCAACAAAGAGTTTTCTTAAGTCACAAAAGCGATGATGCTCCTGTTGTATTCATAACAGAAGGTTATAGTGCAGATTATGCAAAATCAAAAAACTATGTTAACGAACTTAGCCAAATACTTGATGCAAATCAAATTTGTGTTGAACATAGATTTTTCTCAGAATCAATTCCTACAGGTGAAATAGATTGGTCATATTTAACAACAAGTCTGGCTGCATCTGATCACCATATTATAAGAAATGCCTTTAAAGACCTATACACAAATAAGTGGGTAAGTACTGGAATTAGCAAAGGTGGTGAAACTTGTCTCCTTTATCAAATGTATTACCCCAACGACGTAGATGTTACTGTAGCGTACGTTGCTCCTGTTGCAACAGCTTTAGAAGATGGAAGACATGAACCATTTATAAATAACTTAGCAACAAAAAAAGATAGAAAACGAATTACTAAATTTCAGAAAGAAGTTCTGTCAAGACGAGAAACCTTGTTGCCAATGTTCAAACAATATATTTCAATAAGTAAGTTAAACTTTAGAATCCCAGTTGAGGAGGTTTTTGAATATTGTGTACTTGAATACTCGTTCGCTTTTTGGCAATGGGTAGGTGACACAGAAAAAATACCTACTAAAAAATTAAAAGACGATAAATTCTTTCAGCATTTAATGGCAGTTTCTGGGCCTGATTATTTCTCTATTGAAGGTTCAGATCCAATTTTTCCATTCCTCTATCAGGCAGCAAGAGAATTAGGATATTATGGTTACGAAACAGAAACTCTTTCAGATTATTTAGAAATTGAATCTGCAGAAGGATATTTTAACAAAATTTTTATCCCAAGTGATATGAAAATAGATTTTTATGCTCAGACATCTAAAGACTTACATAAATTCTTAAATGAAAAAGCTAAGAAAACTATTATGATTTATGGAGAATATGATCCATGGACCGCTGCTGCTCCAGATGTTTCTGTAAATAAAAACATTATTAAAGTTATTAAACCTACAGGAACACATGCAACTCGAATACTTAATCTACCAGAGGCAGATAAAGAAATGGTACTGAACACTTTGAATGGTTGGATGAAATAAACTAACAATCTCTGTACAACTTAAAATGAGCTCTGACGCATGCTTTGTTGTCAGAGCTTTTTATTTCAAATAATTGAGTTGCAGAATCTGATTTTCCAAAAACCTCTACTTTACTATTTATTCGCTGTTCCTTTATAAATTGAACCTCAAACATAAATTTATTAGAAAGTTCTGACTTATTTAAACAATTTTCTATCCATCTTATATACACCGAGTTATTTACATGTTGATGCATATCGATATCTGTTGCTCTGGCTTCCTCATCAGATAGTTTTTCCATATCATCAACTGCTTTTAATTTGATGTGACCAGTTAAATCAGTTTTCTCAAATTTTGAATCTTTTATAAAATCATACTCTTTGGGTATTACTGGTCTTTTTCTTTCGTTGTCAAAAACAATCCAATTCGAACTAGCCTGAACCAATAAATCTCCACTCTTTGAATAAATTTCATATTCACGTGTAAAACAAATACCATCCTTACCAGATGGCCATGTGTGCACATTTATATCGTCTTGCCATACAGGAAGTTGATTAACTTTCACCCGAATGCTTGTCAAAACCCAAAACTTATTGCTAGCAATTAAATCTTCAAATCCAAAATTCAAAATTTTAGCATGATCCCAACCAATCTCAGAAAAAATTTGAAATAAGCTATGCAGTTTTAAATTTTTGCTACTATCAGAATCAAATGAATTGACCCTAAACGTTCTTACATACTTTTCTATCTGATTATGACACATTATCAATCAATTTTGGTGAGATATTTTATAGCATAGACTTTGGTTTCTGCACCAATTTCTTTCTCCAATATCCTTATCATATTCCCATACGAATCATATTCAAATGAAGTGCTATTCATCAGGTTATCTGTATCTTTAAAATATGAGGATTTAACAAGCGCACCATCATCATTATAAATAAACTCTTTATATCCTGCACTTTCTCCATCTTTCATAAGAATTTTCTTCCTTAGTACAGACATCTCATCATATTTAAAATACTGTTCTTCCACCTGTTTATTTTTAGTGTCAATTTTTACTATTTTTTCTATTAATTCCTGTGAGCCATAATTATTAGTAAGAATTATACTCGAACTAATTAGCTCATCGTTTTTGTCATACTCATAAATATAGATACTATCTTGTGCTCTTCGATACTCAAAACGAGAAATAACTTCAGCTTTGTTGTTATAATTTACCTGATCGGAAAGTAGATTATTATCATCGTACATATACATTATACCATTAATCAAACTTGAGTCAGCAGAGAATCTAATTTCCTCAAATGGCAACAAATTGTTGTTATATTTTATAACTGTAAATGATTCTACAAGCGTATCATCTTTAAAAAATACCATTCTTTCTGGACAAGCATTGTTATTGTACGTTATTTCGGAAACAAGTATCCTATTTGTAGAAACAAGATTCTCTTTAACCATGTATAACCAAGTTTGAGAAATATCGATATTCATCATTTGCATTATTTCACGTTCCCTCTGAATATCATTTAAATCGGTTTTTGTAAGAGGAACATTAACCTGAGAGTATCCCAAAATTGGAAAAATTACAATCGCTAATAAACATACAACTATTCTTTTCATCGTAAAATTATTTTGATGAATACAAATTTAGTAATTAATTATTGTGCACTGTCATGTTTCATAAATAATGAGTTAAAACCAAAATTATTTTTAATCGAAAAAGCTGACATTTGCGATAAAAAACAAATTTTAAGCTCTTATTAACATAAAAACAGCTCGGAACACAAAATTTAGTTTATTTTTGCTTTCAAAATTATCAATAAATTAAGAAAAAAATGAAGAAAATTTTTACAATTTTATTAGGACTAACTCTTCTTTTTAACGTTAATCTTCGCGCTGACGAAGGGATGTGGCTCTTATCAATGTTAGGTAAGAACTATGAAGAGATGAAAGAAATGGGATTCAAACTCACTCCCGAAGACATTTACAATGTAAATAATGGAAGTATCAAAGATGCTATCGTTGGTTTAGGAAACGAAGGTGCTCCTTTCCGTCATTTTTGTACAGGTGAAATCGTATCTGATGAAGGTTTATTCTTCACAAACCATCACTGTGGTTTTGGTATGATTCAAGCTCACTCAACTGTTGAGCATGATTATCTTGCTGATGGATTTTGGGCATATTCAAAAGAACAGGAATTATCTAACCCTGGAACTACTGCTTCTATTCTTGTTCGTATGGAAGATGTAACAGATCAGGTTTTAGCAGAATTAACTGAAGAAATGACAGAGGACGAAAGAAATACTGCAATTCAAAAAATCAACAAAGAGATTGCTAAAAAAGCTACTGAAGATACACAATATGATGCATATGTAGCAGATATGTTCGACAACAATCAGTTTTTCCTTTTTGTTTACATCATTTATAAAGATGTAAGATTAGTTGGGGCTCCTCCATCATCAATGGGTAAATTTGGTGGCGATACTGACAACTGGGAATGGCCACGTCATACTGCAGATTTCTCAATGTTCCGTATTTACACTGGTCCTGATGGAAATCCTGCATCATTCTCTGATGAAAATATTCCATTAAAACCTAAACATTCACTACCAGTAAGCATCAAAGGTGTTGAAGATGGTGATTTTGCTATGGTTATGGGATTCCCTGGAACAACAAACAGATACCTTACTTCTTTTGGATTAGAAGAAACTATGAATATTACAAACAAACTTCGTTTCGAAATCAGAGATGTTAAAATCAATATTCTTCGTGCAGAAATGAAATCATCTCAAAAAATTAGAATTCAGTATGCTTCTAAATATGCTCGTTGTTCAAACTACTGGAAATACTCAGAGCAACAAAACAAAGCTCTTAAGCAGTTAAATACAATGGCTGTTAAGAAAGACATCGAGAAAAATTACATGAAGTGGGCTAAAAATAACAAAACTACTGCTTACTCAGAAGCATTAGGGCAAATTGAAACTGCTTTTAAAAATCGTGCTGCTTATGCTGTTGCAAGAATGTATTTAATCGAAGGTCTTATTTCTGGACCAGAACTACCTTACTTTGCATACCAATGCTCTGGTTTAATTTCTGCTTTAGAGTCAAAAGATGAAGAAAAAATTGACAAAGGTATTGCTGGTATTAAAGAAGCAGCTGAAGGATTCTACAAAGACTATAACACAGAAACAGAAAAGAAACTTATTGCTTCAATGTTCGAATACACATACAACAATCTAGATAAAGAATTCCACCCAGCATTTTTTGCAACAATTGAGAAAAAATTCAAAGGTGATTTCAACAAATATGTAGATGCAGCATTTAAAAAATCTGTTTTTGCAAGCGAAGAGTCTTTCAATGCATTCTTAGAAAAGCCAAATGCTAAGAAACTTGAAAAAGACCTTATTATGATTGCTGGTATAGATATTATTAACAAATATCGTGAAGTAAACAGCTTATTCTGGACAAACAGCGAAGGTCTTGAAAAAGGACGTAGATTATTTGTAAACGGAATCTTAACTATCAATAACGATAAACTTATGTATCCTGATGCAAACTCTTCTATTCGCTTAACTTATGGTAAAATTGGTAAATATGACCCACGTGATGGTGTTGCTTATGACTATTTCACAACTCTTAAAGGTGTTATGGAAAAAGAAGATCCAAATACAACAGAATTTATCGTTCCTTCAAAATTAAAAGAGCTTTATGCAGCTAAAGATTTTGGCCAATATACAAATAAAGACGGTGATATTGTAACTTGTTTCATCACTGATAATGATATTACAGGTGGTAACTCTGGATCTCCTGTTATTAACGCAGAAGGTCATCTTATAGGTGTTGCTTTTGATGGTAACAGCGAAGCAATGTCTGGAGATATTGACTTTGAAGAAAATCTTCAGAGATGTATTAACCTTGACGTTAGATACGCTCTATTTATCATCGACAAATATGCTGGTGCTAAAAACCTAATCGAAGAAATGGATATCAGAAAATAATTCTGATACGAAATAAATTACTTTTGCAAAAGGCCGGTCCAATTTTGGAACGGTCTTTTTTTTCTCCTTTCGAATTACGATTGGCCTCGATTATACAAATAGTTGTCTTGATTAATCTTAATCGTTGATTTTATATACGTAGTCGTTATTAACGGTTAATAACGGATATTTCATTTACAATTCAGAATATTTTTCATCAGGAATCCATTGCTTTTTTTGTCTTATTATCATAACCTCGTCATCTGAAAATTCCATCCAGGCAAAATCATATACATGATGATACATTTTATCTTTGCTGTTTATATTAAAATGTGTTAAATATTTAAACTGGAACTTCTTTTTAACTAATTCTGCCCGACGCACTTTTTTCTTAATAGCTTTTGGCCCCATTATTTCTAACAGTATTGATCTATTGCGATGAAGTACTTTATCCAATGGATAAGCTGTTTTCTTTGTAACGGCTCTTAGGGTAACATGATAATCGTTTTTACACTTTAAAGAACAAAATATTTTATCCTTTCTCCCCCTAAACTCTTTTTGACAAACCTTGCATTTCATACAGCAAAGATAGTGTTTTTATATACACAGTCGTTATTAACGGTTAATAACTGCTAGAACATAATCTCAATCATCAAAAAAAGCACGATAAAAAACCGTGCTATCACATAATTTATTTGTTTCTATTTACTCAATAATATCCAAAAACTCAATATAGCTTTCAGAGTACCCATCAAGTTTACCACCAACAGAAAAGTCTTTAACTTTCATAGTTACAGTAATACTTTCACCATTTTCAACCATTTTTAGGTTTTCATCAGATAATTTTGCTCTTACATCATTTGGATTATTAAAATAGGCAAACTGAATAAGTGTTTTTTTAAACCCATCATTATCAACAATAAGATTTTTATGTGGATTAGAGTCCTCATCAAAGCTAACTGATAGTTCTCCCCACATCTCATCTATCATAATATTACCTGTAATTTCGAATTCTCCTTTTAGAGTAAATCCAAATTCCTCATTTACTACATAATAATAATCAGAAACAGATAAGTCATTATAAACTTCACCATTTTTTAATTCCGATAAAACCAAAATTTGTTCTTCATCTGTTGACTCTATTTTCTCTTCAGATTTTTCTTTCTCATTAACATTTGTAACATTCTCCTTTGAATCTGTCGTTTTATCCTTTGTTTCAGTATTATTTCCACATGAAAATAAAAAAACACTAATTAACGCTACCACAAATAAACTTAATTTACTTTTCATTTTGTTCTTTCTTTTAATACTATTTTATTCACAATTTCTTACCACTTTTAACCATCAGAATCAATTTACAAAAGATATTCGATTAATCTATATGAATCAAATTCGGGGTTAAATTTATCATTCTATAAATCTACATTTTTCTAAAAACAACGACTCTATGATTATCAGAGTAGAGAACTTCCATCTCAAACTCTCTACAAATGTAACTGATTGTCTTTTGAGAATAAAAACAGACGTGTGTAGGGTCGTTAATATAATACCAATTACGGAAATCTTTTGAATCGTCATTTAACTCAGTCATAATTGCAAGTATTCCACCAGATTTTAGCATTTTATTAATCTTTTTCAAGTCTTTTGCAGGAGAATAGAAATGTTCAAAACATTCGGTTGCAAAAATAAAATCATACTCTCTTTCTTCCAATCTAGGAAAAAATATTGGATCATAATATAAACATGTATATCCCAAGTTATCAAGCAATTTTGCCAATACCGGATTAGGACCACAGCCATAATCAAGTCCTTCATCACCATCAATAATAAACTCGAGAGTTGGTTCAATTACACAATTGAGAAAATCAACATAACCTTTGTCTTCAAGGCTATTTTGATGCATATCATAGCGAAATTTCTCCATACTAAATTCTAAATAATGTAATGGATCAAGAAATACTAAATCGCAGTTGTTACATTTAAAATAATTCTTGTTCTTTACACTTTCAAACACATTAACTTCTACACTATAACATAAAGTACATTCCATATCTTTGATGTACTATTTAAGGTTCTTAAACCCATTCTCAATTTCAAAACTCACTTTTTTGAGAACCTCTTCAAAAGTGCCAACACCATCAATTTTAACAACCCCATGAAGTTCATTATATTTTTCGATTACAGGAACAGTTTTTTGCTCATGCTCTTGTAAGCGTTGAACAATTTTTGCAGTGCTGGTATCATAAGGCATACAATTGTCTGTTTTGCTCCTTTCGTCCAATCGTCTGATTAATTCCAATGTAGGGACTTCAATTTCAATAATTTTTGATAATGGAGAACCATGTTTTTTTAGTAAGCCATCGAGAATATATGACTGAACTAATGTTCGTGGAAATCCTTTAAAAATAAATCCTTTAACATTTTCTGAATTTTCTAGTTTTTGTTCAATTAACTGTACTACTATTTCATCTGGAACAAGTTGCCCGTTTTCATATAATGCTTTAATTTCTTTTCCAATTTCAGTCCTCTTTTCAATTTCCTCGCCTAGCATTGGTCCTGTAGCAACATATTCCAATCCATATTTTTGAGCAATTGCCCTCCCTTGAGATCCTCTTCCAGACCCAGGATAACCAAAAAGAACAATATTCAATAATCGTTTATTAAGTTCAGATTTGATTACATTAACAATATCTTCTCTCACTTCGGGGATAGTTTTATCACTTTGAAGTTCAAAACAAATACCCTTATCTTTATAAAAACTTAAAACAGGAAGGGTTTTTTCCTGATATTCTTTTAGTCTATTTTTTATTACCGTTTCATTATCATCAGATCTTCCTGATGTCTGCCCTCGTTTTAACAATCTGTTAATCGAAACTACTTCAGGAACATCCAGACTAATCAAACAGTTTAAAGATGTATTTAACTTGATCATCAAACCTTCTAAAATATAGGCCTGAATATACGTTCTTGGAAAACCATCAAATAAAAATCCATTAGCATCAGGATTTTCTGTAATTGTTTTTTCAATTATTTGAACAATAATCTCATCAGATACCAAACCGCCAGAAGCAATTATATTTTGAGCTTGATTCCCTAATTTAGTCTGATTTTTGATTTCCTTTCGAAGTAAGTCTCCAGTAGAAATGTAAAACAAATTGTATTCCTCAATTAAAAACTCTGAGTGAGTTCCCTTACCTGCTCCAGGAGGTCCAAATAATGCAATATTTAACATAATTGAAATTTTATTGCAAGATACTAAAATCATATCAAAAAACAGTTTGAATGAAAAGTTTATATTAGAAATCCAACATAAACATAACTTTATATTATTTCCTTTTAGAATAAGACAGAGGTTCTAAGTAGTTTGAAAAATAGTTATATATTTGCATTCACATACTATTAAATATGAAGAAAAAAGCAATAATTTCAATACTAATAATTCTCGGGATTCTAATAGCCGATCAGATTTTCAAAATCTGGATAAAAACAAACTTTGAGTTATACGATAACCTAACATTAATTAAAGGGTTTGGCGAACTGTTGTTTGTTGAAAATTCGGGTATGGCATTTGGAATGAAGTTCAGTGGTACAACTGGTAAAATAGCTTTAAGTGTATTCAGATTACTTGCTATTGGAGGATTGACATATTATTTAATCCGCTTAATTAAGAAAAATGAGCATACAATATTCATTATTTGCATGTCGATGGTAATTGCCGGAGCTGCGGGGAACTTCCTTGACAGTGCTTTTTATGGATTAATATTCGATACAGGAACGATTTATGATCCAAACATCGAACAATGGGTTGGATATCACGGAATCTCTAAATTAGGCAGTGAAGGTTACTCTGGCCCTTTAGTAGGATGTGTTGTAGACATGCTTCATTTTACAGCCAAATGGCCATCATGGGTTCCACGTGTTGGCGGACAGGAAATTTTTAAAGCAGTATTTAATATTGCAGATTCTGCAATCACAATATCTGTATTCCTGATGATTATCTTCTACAAGAGAATTTTCCCAGCAAAAAAGACAGACGAAGAGTCTACAGAAAATGAAAAAACGATTGAATAATTACTTTAGATTCCTTGCCTAGGACTACTAATTTTTATTTTCTGCTCTGAAACACAATTTTTCAATTTGATTTTTTACTGTTTTTCCAATAACAATAAAAAAAAAACATTAGTTTTGTTCTTTTAAAAATTTAAAAATTATGTTATTATTATCTAGTTCCGTAGTGAATGTTGACATCCCCTTATGGGCGCTCATTCCATTTATTTTAATGCTACTTATGATAGCCGTTGGTCCACTTTTATTTCACCATTGGTGGGAAGAAAACAAAAACAAACTAATAGTTTCTTTAATTCTAGGTATTCCGACTGCTGGATGGTTAATTTATCAGGACCTTTCCAGTGCTCTACAACACCAGTTATTGTTTGATTATATCCCATTCATTATTTTGTTGGGATCATTATTCGTGATAACAGGAGGTATTCATCTTAAAGGCGACATTGAAGCAAAGCCTTGGATTAACACATTATTTATTGGTATCGGGGCAATTTTAGCTTCATTTATGGGTACAACCGGAGCTGCCATGTTGCTTATTCGACCAGTAATAAAAACCAACTCACAGAGGCAGTTTAAAGTACACACAATACTTTTCTTTATTGCAGCTGTAGCGAACTGCGGGGGTTTATTAACTCCACTTGGTGACCCACCATTATTCCTTTTATATTTAAGAGGTGCTGAATTTACTTGGTTTATGACAATGATTCCACAATGGGCATTTGTTAACGTATTATTACTTATTATTTATTTTGTCGTTGATACTTACTTCTACAAAAAAGAACCTAAGGAAAACTTAGTGGTTGATAAGACAAATGTAGAACCTATCGGAATAAAAGGAAACCTTAACTTCCTATGGTTAGCAGGTGTTGTATTATCTGTTGCGTTCTTAAATGATCAATATTTACCATTTGTTAAAGAAAACCATTATTTTGGTTTTATCAGAGAAGCTGCAATGTTGGCAATGGCAGGACTATCATTAGCATTATCCAAAAAATCAAATCGTGAAGCGAACAAATTTACCTGGATTCCTATTGGTGAAGTTGCATGTCTGTTCCTTGGTATATTTATAACTATGGTTCCAGCTCTTCTTTACCTGTCAGCAAATGCTGCTAGTTTTGGATTAACAACTCCAACACATATCTATTATGCTACAGGTTCATTATCTGCATTCCTTGATAATGCCCCAACAGCAGTATCATTCTACAATCTTGTTGAAGGCATGCACTTACAGGACTCTGCTATGATGGCAGGAATTCCAGTAACATTCCTAAAAGCTATCAGCCTAGCCTCTGTATTCTTTGGTGCAATGACTTATATTGGTAACGGACCTAACTTTATGGTTAAAGCAATTGCAGAAGAAAACAGAATTGATATGCCTAGTTTCTTTGGTTATATCTTTAAATTCTCGATAATTGTTTTACTACCTATTTACATTTTAGCACAATTGATTTTCGTTTAAAAATCATCAAAATATTAAGACCTGGATTCGTCCAGGTTTTTTTATGCATTTTTTTTAGTTTTTTTTTTGTAAATAAAAAAATTATTGTAATTTTGCAATCTCAAAAGTTCTTTGTCCGATGGTGTAATGGTAGCACTTGTGTTTTTGGTACATACAGCCAAGGTTCGAATCCTTGTCGGACAACTTTCTTTTAAATATTGACTTGTGGTGTAACGGCAGCACATAAAGCTCTGAGCTTTAAAATCCTGGTTCGAATCCTTGCGAGTCAACAAACAAAAAAGCCACTCAATTGAGTGGCTTTTTTATATATACATACAAAAGATATCCCACAAAAAGGGGATCAGGGATCAGTTCATAATTCTTGTTGGTGAGTATTTTTTTATGCATAAATTTTAGCTACTCGGAATAAGAAAAATGTTATATCACATACACCTCTCAAAGATGATCTAAAGTTTTTTAGTTTAGCATTAAAAGATTCAGCAGAAGCATTAGTGCTTCTATTGTCAAAAAAGTTTAGGATTTCTCTGTAATGAGTGTATATTGTTGCAGATATTGTGTTGAAGGATTTAAATTCTGATTCAGTTACTTTATTGTACCATTTTGCAAGTTTTGTGTATGCCATGCATTACTCAAAATGTGCTCTTACCTGTTTTGTCAAATCAAAAAATGAATGCTTATTTAAAAGAAATTGCTGAAGTATGTGGAATATCCTTAAATCTGATAAGCCACATTGCCAGGCATACTTTTGCAACAATTGTTACTCTAAATAATAATGTATCAATTGAAAGTGTTTCTAAAATGCTTGGCCACTCTTCTATTAGCAGGCATGCTGTTACACTCTATACAATAATGTTTGCCAAACATAAAAAAGTTCAAATGAGTTTAAAAACTCCTATTGATATGAATATAACAGCTTAATAAGGTTTTTTATAATTTCCTTTCTCATGTCTTTTTTTTAATGTTTAACAATTAGTTTACTTGTGTAAACCTTATTTTCGCTCTGTATATTTAATAAATATATTCCCTGTGATAAATCAGAAGTTTGAATATTAAGTTTATTTGAATTAGACTGTTCTGAATAAACTACCTGCCCTGATAAGTTTATTATGTCTATTTTATATGAGTCATTTTCCTCAGGTAGTTCGATTTTTATGTAAGTGTCTGCCGGATTTGGATATACTGATACATCCAAATTAAATTGTTCCTCATTTATTGAGTTTACCCAACCTTGATCATATACTCCATTGCCAAAATTATCTATTTTAAGAAGCCATGAGTGGCTTAGTGTATCATCACTATAATGTCCTCCAATAATAAAGCCATTGTCATTAGTTTGTACAATTTTACCAATATCTGTGTAAGAATCTTTCTCTCCAATTACCTTTTCCCAGCTTAAATTACCTTCCGGGTCGTAACTTTGCAATAATATATCCTTATCCCAATCTTCACTATCAGGAGGGATGTTATATCCTCCAATAATAATATTTCCTTCCGAAGTAAAACAAACCGATCTACCCCAAATATTAAATGCTGCATATATTTCTTTACAAAAAAGGGGGTCTCCATTTGCATCAGTTTTAAGCAGTAGGGCATTTTCTATATTATCCAAATAATAACCTACTATACCTCCTGTAATTGCAAGCTCTCCCTCCTCATTAATGTCAATGTCTGTAAACCTTGTATAATCAATATCTTCGAACTCTTTAAAAAATATAAGCTCGCCATCTTTACTTATTTTTATGATTATTCCTCGGTCATGAGCATATTCTTTATCTAAACTAACAGTGGCGTCTGCCTGTCCGACAACAACATAATCTCCTTCTGGTGTTTCTATAATTGCCTCCAGACAGGCATTTACTTCTTCACCTGTTCCTTCTTGAAATGCATAAGGTCTCCAAGTCCAGAGAGTATCTCCGTTCAAATTTGTTTTTATCACAAAAGGGTCAAAGTAACTTCCATTTTCACACCAACCAGCAGCAACAATTGAGCTATCTTTTGTGCATATTACATCTTTAAAAACGGATTGAGACATTTCTTCTCCTCCTGGGGTAACAGGTAAAGTATAAAATTTTTTCCACAAACTATTGCCATTTGTATTAAATTTTATGATTGTTGCATACCTGAACCACTCATCGTTATCTTGTGTTTGCCCAACAGCAATATATTCTCCCTCAGGAGAAATATCTACACCATGAAGTTGACTTGCCTGCATTCCAAATTGATTATACCATTCTAAATTTCCTAAAGAATCTGTTTTATAAATCAAAAATAGATCATCAACTATTGATATAGCAGCATTTCCAACAGCAATATAACCATAATCTGGTGTTTGCTTTACATCTGCAGTCCTACATCCTAAATTAACAAAACGGAACTTCTTATTAAAAACAATAGATTCTTGTCCCAACAGTGTATTACAAGTAAATACAATAATAAACAGATAAAATAATTTAATGATTTTCATATTTCGTTTTTTAGTAATAAAATTTATTTAATGTTTAACACTTAGTTTACTTGTTCATTTCTGTTACAAATGCATCCATGATGAGAACAAGCCCTTCTTCCTTTTGCTGAAGAAGTTGTACCATTATAACGTGCACCTATGTGATGTCTTTCTCCTTGTACAAAATTGCAAGTTTTTTTTCAAAATCCTTTTCAACTGGTAGCTTAGAAATTGTATCTACTTCAATAACTGGAGATACAATAATGTCTTTAATTTGAACAACCTGTTCCGATTCTTCAAAAGTTGATTGTGCTGCTAAATATCCTGTAAGTAGAATAAAAAAAGAAAAAGGGGGGGGGGGGGCAATTTTGTTTTCATTTGAGTAAATTTCAATAAAAAAGTAAATCAATAACAATTTATAAAATTACATTTATTTTACTATTATGCAAATTAGTGCATTTAGAAGTTATTAACACACCATAATTATAATCAGTTAAAACCTTATTATTATATTAGTTCGCATAGTTGTATTTCATTTTCATCTTTAATCAGTAATTCAAGTTTAATATCAGATAAAAAACAATCAAGCATATTAATACTTGATTGTGTAGCAATTGATAAATCAATATTGATCAAATTTAACTTGTAAATTCAATTTAAAATAAATTTAGGTAATTATGAAAATCAAACTGTTAGATTTTTGTTCTTAATAGTATGCCTCCTTTTAAAAAAGTAGCAAAGTCGGAGGTAGTTCTTGTCACTTTTGCTACTAGTTCCCAATCTCTTGAAACAATATCGCCTGTATCCAAATTGGTCCATCGCCTTCGCTTTATTCGAAGATAACAAGCTTTCCCTCGTATTGGAAAGTCTTGAACCTTAATTGGTTCATAAAAACCTTTTGACTGGAATTTTGATTTTTTGTATTGCTCTGGTGGTAGGTTCTTTTCCTCTATGTCAATCAAATACTGATTGTTTGATGTATTTACTTGGGTTATATCAAAGTAATCCAAAAGTCTTTCTGGTAAATAATACGATAATAAATCTATTGCTTTCATGACCGAAAGATAGAAAATTATAATTTACTCCCCAGACTTTTTACTTGATCCACATTTTGTGCGTAAAAAAATATTGCCTTCTTAAAAAGCATAAAAAAAGCTGTTCAAATAAATTTGAACAGCTTCCTATTTTTTCAAAGTAACACTTTACTCAGCTGGTGCTGCAGGAGCAGAAGGAGTATTTGGTGTAGGTTGTTCTGTTTGAGTAGGTTGTTCCTTAACTTTGCGTTCTGGAATTGAGAAACTAGCCAACAAACAAAATGCAACTAAACCAATTGCTAAGGTCCAGGTTGCTTTTTCTAAAAAATCTGCGGTCTTTTTAACACCCATTACTTGATTTCCTTGTCCAAAACCTGAAGCTAAACCACCACCTTTACTATTTTGTACTAATACGATTAAAATTAAAAGTACTGCACACACGATAATCATTATTGAGAAAAAGATATACATAACTATTCCTGTTTATTTTTTTATTAATTCTTTAATTCTTTCAATTTGACTCGCAAAGTAAATATTTTTTTCGGGATATTTCAAACATAATTTTTCATAAGTTAAAATTGCTTTTTCAAAATGCTCTTGTTTTATGTAAATTTTCGCAAGGGTTTCGCTAAACAACTCATCATCATCTGACAATATTGAATCCATTGCATACGAAGCGTTTGAGGTGTAATTTTTTTGCGGAACAATGCGTGGATTTGAGGATAAAAACTTGTCAATTAACTCAGTTTTTTTCTCTGTATTTAATTCTGATTTTTTTTCAGAAATTTCAGTTTCTGATATGTTTTCGAAGTCAAAATTGAGATAATCGTCTGATGTTATGTCAGGTTTAGAGTAATCTTTTTCAAATTTCTTATCATTTTTAGACGACGTAAATTGCTCAACATCTATTATTTCCTCATTTGAATCTTCAAAAACGACATCTAATATTTCAATAACTTCCTTGTTTTCTGGACTCTTTTCTTGATCTTTTTTATCTAAATTTACTTTTTCCTCAGCTTTTACATCTGAACTTTTTGTCTCATTTTTTTCTTCATCTTGTTTAATATCTGTTTGGATACCTAACTCACGTAGTCTTTGAGCAATTATTTCTTCTAAATCAGACTTTTTAGACAAATCTTCCTGAGGCATACTTTCGGAAATCTCCCCAGTTTTTATTTCTGCAATATTCTGCAAAATCCTGTCTGCGGCAGATGTATTTGGCTTTGATAGTTTTTTAGTTTGCTTTTGGGAATCTTCAAAATTGGGTTCTTTTATTGGATTATTAGTTACTACTTCTAAACTATCCGGTTTGATACAATCTATAGATGTTGTATTTTCTCCAATTATTTCATCCTCTAGTTTATTAGACTCAATCGTTTCTGGAAAGTCTTCAACTTTATCAGATTCGGTTTTTTCTTTAGTGTTCTCTTGATTTTGGTGAATTTCGCTTATGTTTCGTAGAATAATATCTACAATGCCTGCTTCCTGAGATATATCAATCTTGTTTTCAATTTCAGGCACATTATTTTCTAATAATTGTAAGTCTTTTGCATTAGGGTTTGATGACGAAATATATTCCTTAGAATCTGCTATTATTGGTTCAAATACGGACGTAATCTTGTTAGTTGTTTCTGTTACTTCGGGTTTGTTAAAAACTATCTGAGCAGTTTTACTTTCACTAATAGAGTCTTCTTTTTTTGAAGTAGCCTGATATGTTCCGTCAATAATTCGTTTAAGAATTTTTCGATCCGAAATGTGTGTAGCAGCTAATTTCAAATTGTTTTCAAATCTTACATCTTTTATTGCATGTAAATTTTTTGCATATAAAACCCATGCTGTTTGAAAGTGTGGAAATTCATCAATAATCAACTTCAATTCCTCAAGACTTTTTGTGTTAAGACTTGAAAAATCAGTAGCGTATTTTATAAATTGTTCCTTATTCATTTACCAGTTTACAAGGGCTTTATTAAATATGTCGAGGGCTAATTCCTTACTAATTTCATCCATAAGATCAGCTTCAACAGAGCTTAAACTTTCAGAGCTATCAAAATCAGCATATTTTGAAAAAGTTGATTCAAAATCTTTTTCAGGCTCAATCAAATTTGTAAATTTAACTTTTACTGTAATTGTTAACCTGTTTAGTGCAGATGTTTCATTCCCTTGATATGCTTGAGCAGTTACTCTGTAGTTTGTTATTTCGCCTTCAATTTTTAAGTCTGCGCCATAATTTACCAGTTCCAGACTGGTTTGTGAGACAAATTTGTCTTTAAGAGTTTCAGTAAAAACATTACTCAAACTAGGTTGTACTAGACTTGCACGATTTGGGAAGTATTCTATTGTAATAGTTTTTGCATTGACTTCAGCGCCAGTAAAAGAGTATCCTCCTGTACAAGAACTAAGTGATACAAGTCCCGTAAATGTTAGTATTATTGCAATTATTCGTATCTTCATTTTATAATAACCGATTTAAAACGGAATTATTTTTTAATATCGTATTCTTTAATTTTTCGATATAGTGTTCTTTCTGAGATTCCTAGTTCTTCGGCAGCTAGTTTTCTCTTATTGTTATTTTTTTCAAGAGCTTTAATAATTAGTTCTTTTTCCTGTTCTGACAAAGATAATACTTCTTCTACAACTTCCCCATGTTCTTCAAATTTAGGTTCGTGCTTGATAGGCTCTTCCTGAAAAATAGGCTTGATGTTAAAATCTTTAATATCATCATCTATTGTCTGAACAATTTTTGTCCCGTAATCATTTACTTTTACATCAGGATTTTGACGAATAATATCATTTACCAATGACTTTAATTCGTTCATATCCTTTTTCATATCAAACAGGACTTGATATAAGATTTCTCGTTCATTTGAAAAATTATCAGATGAATTGGTTTTATTTATTAGTGCAGGTAAATTTGAATTGCTAGCTCCCTTAAGATATGTTTTGAGGACTTCGCTACTTATTTGGCGTTGTTCTTCAATAATTGAAATTTGTTCGGTAATATTTTTTAATTGTCTGATATTTCCAGGCCACCTATATGAGTTTAGAACAGAAATAGCATTTTCGGTTAATTTTATTATTGGCATTCTGTATTTTTCGGCAAAATCAGATGCAAATTTTCTAAAAAGAAGATAGATATCAGATTGTCTTTCTCTCAATGGAGGAACAAAAATCGGAACTGTATTTAAACGATAATAAAGATCTTCCCGAAATTTTCCTTCAGCAACTCTTTGTGCTAGCTCAACATTTGTTGCTGCAACAACTCTAACATTAGTATTTTCTGATTTCGAAGAACCTACTTTAATGAACTCACCTGTCTCAAGTACTCTTAGTAAACGAACCTGAGTACTTAAAGGCAATTCTGCTACTTCGTCAAGAAAGATTGTTCCTTCGTTTGCTTCTTCAAAATAACCTTTCCTATCACTATGAGCACTTGTAAAAGACCCTTTAACGTGTCCAAAAAGTTCCGAATCTATTGTTCCTTCTGGAATTGCACCACAGTTAACAGCAATATAGTTATTGTGTTTGCGTAAACTTTGTGAATGAATTATTTGTGGAATTCGTTCTTTCCCAACACCACTTTCGCCAGTAATCAAAACCGATAAATCAGTTGATGCAACCTGAACAGCAATATCCAAAGAGCGATTTAAACCCGCAGAATTTCCAATAATCCCAAATCTTTGTTTTATGCTTTGTAATTCCATTTTTGTACTCCTTTGTAATTTATTGAATGCAAATTTAATAAATTTATGTGTAATGTGACAAATTGGCAGAAAATAGTTTATGAAACAAATGATCACCTGTATTCTTTTTTTTACTAATAACTTTAGTCCTCGAAAAATAGTTTAGTGGGAAAAACAAATAAAATTCTAAACCCCATTTAAAACTATTCATCCTGAACTTTCTTTCTTGATACAAAAATTGACACAATATTTCTTATCTTTGTAAAAATTAGTTTTTTATATAAAACTCTTCATACAAAACAATATTATGTTAAAGTATTACTTCTTTTTATTAGTGCTTTCAATTACTACTATTACAAATTTAATATGTCAAAATTCATACACTCCATATTTTGCTGGAGATGATACTGACAAAGCTTATTCAATCAGTAAACATGGAAATAAATATTTAATTTGCGGTACAACGAGAAGTTCAAGTGTGGGTAGTAATGATATAATTGTATTTGAAATTTCCGAGTCTGGGAATGTTGAATGGATGAACACTTATGGTTTTGAAAACTCAGATGAAGCTTTTGACATTTGCGCATCTGAAACAGGGGAAATTGGCATAGTAGGATATACGTGGGTTAATGGTTATATGCATAATTCTTTTTTACATATTCTGACCCCCACTGGCTTACTAAAAAAAGAAGAATACCTTAATGATAGAATGGCTGGGATGGGATTTAGTATAATTGAAGACCAAGATGGCGGATTTTCATATACTGGTTATTCTGCTATTAGTGGCCCACTTGGTGGACAAGTTTTTTTAACTAAAACCAATAGTCAAGGAGAAATTCTATGGAGTAAAGAATATGGTGATTCTCCTGAAGAACACATTTTCTCACACATCCAAACAAATGACAATGGTTATCTTTTAGCAGGAACCACAAACGGTTTTATGTTTAATTTTATTTGGAGAGAGTATTGGACAACAAATTCTCAAATTTATTTAATTAAAACTGATTCTGAAGGTAATGAAGAGTGGACCAAGTCGATATCTGGGAGCTATAATGATTTTGCAAAATGCGTAAAACAAGCATCAAATGGGGGATACTATATCCTTGGTTCTACACAAAACCTTGGTGCAGAAAGCTTTGACATGTATTTAATAAAAATCAATAACGTCGGAGATGTTGAATGGGAAAAAACTTTTGGTGGGCCTGATTTTGAATATGGATACGATATATGCCTCACAGAAGACAATTACATTTACCTCTGTGGCGTATCCAAAACAGATTATACTGAAAGTGTTGATGTTTATGTAATAAAAACCGATTTGGAAGGCAATATAATTTGGGAAAACACTTATGGAAACTCATACTCAGACTATGCATACAGCATAGAAAGCACAAGCACAAATGGCTGCATACTTGTTGGCACAACAAATGATGTAGAATTAGGGAATGGAAGTAATAATATATTAGTTATGAAACTCGACAGTGAGGGAGAAATTGATGAATTGTCAAACCTAGATACTACAAAATTATTGAATATCACAATATATCCTAATCCTGCCATTGATTATATAAACATAAAGATAATTGACAATAACAATTCTAACTGTATTAAATCTTTAAAAGTAATAGACACAAATGGCCGAATAATTAATAAACAAAATGTTAATCAAAAAACATTTGTGTTAAACACATCTCAATATCAAGCAGGAGTATATTTTATTGAATTAACAATAAATAACAACCAAAAACACATTAAAAAAATTGTTATTCAACGAAATCCTTAGTTTCATAAACCTCTACTAGTGAGTCAATGTCATAAAAGCCGTATTCTAGGCTTCGCTCAGAAACATTATGCTCAAATATCAATACTTTATCTGGTCCTGCAGCCTCAATATCTTCTGGATTTGAGTATGCAGAATTCCATAAGCCACATCCCATAAAATGGATTCCGTCATCAGAAACAGCATAAAATGTTTTATGAAATGCTCCCATATCCCCCATTAAACAAAAAACCTGAACACCTCTTTCGTGAACTTCTTTTAGCATTGGATAAATTGAATTTGAAAACCACCTTTGTGATGGCTTAAAACAATTTGAATTCCAAAAAGGTTTGCTAACATTTGAATAAGTAGATGGCCCAGGAACACCTGGCACATTTGCCCAAACACCATGATGAAACATCACAATTAATGCTAAAGATTCCGAAATAGTATCACAAACATTTTCAATCATTCGATATTGTTCATCAAGTTTTTCGCAATCAATAGGTGTAATATTAGTGTTGACAACAATAGTAGTAATATCGCTTTCATAATAAGCATGAAAAGTTTTTCTATTACAAATCTCATAATACCATTCCCAGTTAAATCCCCATGCATCATGATTACCCATAACCCAGTGATTACCTGGATCTGAAACATTAAAGACATCATCAACGGCTTGAACATTTTCTCTATTCATTAAAGAACGAGCCAAAACATCTCCACCTAACCAAATGCCATCATAATTTTCAGGTAAATCTAGTTTATCACAACGTATATCAAACAATCCATCATCAGAATTAAATGTATAAGGATGGCCAATAAAAATATATTTTCTTAATTCTTGTGAAAATAAGTTAGAAAAACTAAAAAGTGATATTATCAGTAATAAAAGATAAGATTTCATTTCATATTATTAATTTATTTTCAAATTTACAGAATATTTATTAGATATTAAATCATTTTTAAATTTTTCTTATTGTTAAGAGTTTTTCAAATATAGTTTTAATATATTTAAAGAAATATGATATATAATATAAGCATGTTTATTTATTATCTTAGTTCTTTTATTTACTAATTTATTATATCCCCAATCTGATTCATACTCCTTTTTCATTGCTGGTCATGTTTATGGTAAGCCTGACACTGATGCAATAGGATTAAATCCTCCTTTTAAAAAAAAATTAAGTTCGGAATTACTTAATGAGAACCTTGATTTCGGAATATTCTTAGGAGATATTGTTATTCAATCTACAAATGAAAACTGGGATTCTATTGATTCAGAAATTAATGAACTGGAAATTCCTGTAAGATTTGTAGTTGGAAATCATGACATAATAAATAGAGATATTTATGAAGCTAGGTATGGTCCTACTTATTATTCTTTTAATGCGAATGAAGACCTTTTATTATTCTAGACCCAAATATTAATAGTTGCAATATATCGGGAGAACAACTTCAATTTCTAGAACAAACTTTAGATAACAACATTTCAACAGAGAATAATATTTTTGTTTGTTTTCATCAATTACTATGGAGAGAATCAGATAATTTGTATTCATATTGTGTCCCTAATTCAATGGCAGGTAGAAGTCAGAATATAAATTTTTGGGATGAGATTGAACCTATGTTCAACCAAATGCAAAATCCTGTAATTTTTTGTGCTGGTGATTTAGGTGCTGGGTCATGGAGTAGCGACTTTATGTATGATAAATATGATAATATTACATTTATAGCCACAGGTATGGGAGAAGGAGTTGGGGACAACTATATTATTATCAATGTTGAAGAAGATAAAAATATTTCTTATAATTTGATTTGCTTAAACACTGTAGAAGATAATTGCTTTGGAGATTTAGAAAGCTACGATATTGAATCTTGGATTAAGCCAAATACCAGTAATAATTGTGTAATACATCCAAATCCTGCGTCAAACTTTTTTAAGGTATTGTTAGATAAATCTTCAAATTTTACAATTCAAGTTTTTGCAATTGATGGTCAGTTGGTATTTGAATCAAAAGCATTTAATACTAACGAATACGTTGTAGATTGTAGTTACTTTATACCTGGGTTATACATAGTTAAAATTTTAGATAATAAATCCCAAACAATCCTTAAAGTGTCTGTAAACTAGTTGTTTGGTAATTTATCATATTAAATAAGTGAAAGGTTAGTCATTACTTAAAACCTATATACTCTCTTGCAACATCTATCTTTGGATTCTTACACTCATAATAAAGATAAAATGCAAAACCTTTACTTAGTCCAAAAAAAGAAGGTTTTATATCTGAATAAAAGTACTTTAAGACCTCTTCGATTTCACTAGCATTATTAACATGCTCATATTTAAGTAATGTTTCGTATTTAAGCTTATATTTCAACCTGAATTCAATTCCTGAGGTTAACTTCCAACCAAGTCTCCATAATATTGTTCCTTCGTTTGGGATTGAAACTCTAAGTGTTCCGTTATTGTTTAAGTGCAAACATGTTTTTGCAACAACTTCAGGTAAGTTTGTTATATGCTCAAATGTAGCTACAGAGGTTATTCTATCATATTTTTTATCTTTTTCAACTTCTGAAATATTATTATAAAAAGATCTGATAGATTTAATATGTTTTGAATTCTTGTAGAGTTCTTTAAAAGGTTCAATTACATCATAAGGATGGGGATTTTCATAATCCAATTGATTTAATGTTCCAGCACCAATTTCAAGTGTAGATTTATTAATCATTTTGTTAATATCTTTTGCAACTTTTTTATGTAACCATGACTCCATAATTTTCGAAAAAAATGAAGCTGTTGTTTGTCCTTCTCGGTTATTTATGTAATGCTCATTATAAATTTTTTTATACTCTTTTGATAGGACAGGTCTTATTTTAGGATATTTCGAAAACATAAAATTGTTTTTATTGCTTATGATTAAATAATCTTTACAGATGAATTGTTGATATTTTTTATTGTGAAGTCACATCCCAGTGGATTCCAAATATACATTTTCATAGATTTTGGATTACTTTCTTTAAGTTCATTTAAATCTATAACTTTCATGAAGTTGATCTCTTTTACATCTTTAAATTCCTGACTTTCCCAAAGAATAACATGTCCATCATCATCTTTAATCTCTACAACAATCTGAAAACCTTTATCTTTATGCTGAATTTCAACATCCATATTTACAGATATTATTATTGTAGAATATAGCTCTTCAATGCTTAAACCATCAAGAAACGATTTTGGATATTTTTTCGTGCTATCAACAACGATTGGACAATCAAATTTCATATCTTGTTCATACAACAAATTTTTATCTTCAAAAATATTAACTCTTCTTGAGTACAATGGAATCATGTTACTTATTGAAAATCGTTCAGTATAAATTTCGGAATCTGACTCTATAAAAAAAGAACTAATTTTATTATTTAAATTGATGTTATTGATATTTATTTGATTGAAGCCTTCTCTTAGACTTATTATATCGGAGTTATTGATCCTTAGGAATTTATTTTCAGATCCAATAGATTGAAAGTTAAGAAGAAAATTTTTGTTTGCAGAATAGTAGTATATGTTTGCCTTATTGCAAGTAGAACTCTTAAATAGATTTTTATTGTTCGTAAAATCAATTGTTTCTCTGTTGACTTCACAAATTACATACATTAAATCAGTATTTTTCTGTGTTTGTATTTTTATTAGCCGATATATTTTTTTATCTGTATTTTTAGATACTACCTCCTGAAATTTTTCCGGAGTTCTTATTATTGACAAATCTTTACCTGACTTAATTCTTACATACCTGCCCCAATTAAAACTTTGAATAAAAATAACATCCCCAATACCTTTTGACTTATATACTTCAGGAGCAAAAACAATAGCATTATCCTCGATTTCATCAAAGGCTCCTTCATCAATTAGATCATTCATTACATTAAAATGAATTTGATTAAGTTCCCAGGCTCTGCTTAGATGCATATTGGAATAGTTATTCATTATAGATACGTACCCAATACATAAAGAGAAAATTCCTATAACTGCAAATTTCACATATTTTTTATTGTACGATAATTTGATGAATAGGTAAGATAGCAGTAGAATAATCAGCCAAACTCCAAAATATGAATAAAATGAAGTAACATATCCACTAATTGAAGAATATTCAACTGTATTATACTTTTCAGACATTCCTAAAATTGAATGTGCAGATATGGCAAAAAGAAAGGCTATTAAAATGCCTGATATAATCTTTTTAAACGATATATTATTTTTTAAACGTATTGAAAAGTAAACAAAAAGCAGAATTTGAGTTAATGAATTTATTATAGCATTTAAGCCAGAATTTTTTAATATATACCAAAAGCTATTTATATGGCCTTCAGGCAAAAACGAGTTCTTAATAATAATATCTTCACTTAGATGATATATATTTAATGGCAACACAGTTTTGGTAAGCTGAATAAGTATTACAAAATAATTATTGATACTAAATTCTTTTGCAAATGAACTCCCTGCATATGCGTTATCAGCACTACCTAAGCACAATCTAAAAATGAAATATATTATAACATATAAAACTCCAACTGAAATAACAGGAATTATTTCTTTGTAAAATGATTTGTTCTTGAATAGCTTTAAGATACTTCCAGATTTAGAAATATTTCTAGCCAAGATAAAACCACATAAGAATAGTAAAAAAATAAGATATGTTTCGTAAAATAAAATAGCTATAAAGAAAATAATTGATGAAATTATTAGTAATTTGTACTTGTTAGATTCTGTATAATTCATATACAGCAAAAAAGATATAAGGACTAAAGAGAAGCTGAAAGTGAAATAAAACGGGTATGCAATAAAGGGTAAAAAGTAATTTGCCGATATTGGAGTTGCAAGTACTAGTAGTAAGAAAAGAATACAACCTAATTCTTTTGAATTGAAAAACTTTTTTGCGAGTATTGAAAACAGTAAGTAAGAAAGCAATAAAGAACTATATTGAATAATCCGTGTTATTGTAAAGCTATCACCAATATATGGCAATGAGTATAACGGTTTTGTAAGAATAAAGTAAAAACGCCCAGCATGTTTGGCGAACTTTAGAGAATCTCTGAATACAGTATCATTAATGTAACTCACGTAGTTTTCAATATCATCAGCTGTAGTAAATCCAATTGTAAAAAATGGAGCTAATGTAATTGCAATTGTAAGAGCAAATAAGAACCAAATCAAAAACTTCTCAGTATTATTCCTATACATAAATCGTTATATTAATCAAACAATTTTCTTTACAATATAAATTGGGCGATCTCTTAGTTCGGATAAACTTTTTCCAAAATAAATTGACAATATTGATATTAAAAAACAAAGTATTGTAAAACCGATGCTTTGAAATAAAATTAGCGTAGTGTATCCTGATGGAGGTGTGTTTCCCCAAAAATATACAACCAAACTAAAAACCATTACCCCAAAAGAAAACAGTAAGAACAGTAACGAGAATAACAATGAAATTACTAATGGTTTATTTGAAAAAGCAAAAATTGCGGTAAATGCTAACCTTAAAAGTCCTTTAAATGAGTAATTACTTTTTCCCGATTTTCGTGCAGGAGCTTCAAACTCCAAAGAACATAAATTAAATCCAATAATTTGAATATAACCTCTTAAGAATCTATTTCTTTCACGATATTCCCTTTTTAGAATATCTGCCACTTTTTTTGTTATAAGGAAAAAGTCAGATGCATTCTTCTCAAAGTTTGTATCAGACAAAAAATCAATTAAATAATAAAACAATTTAGAAAAACCATTATTAATAAAACTATTATCATATCTTTTTTTTCTACTCATTAAAACAATTTCAAACCCTTCCTTCTGTTTTTCAAGCATTGGTTTAATCTTCGAATGAGGATGTTGTAAATCAGAATCCATACAGATAATTATATCATCATCTGTATTATCAATACCAGCAATCATAGCTGCCTCATGTCCAAAATTAGTAGAGAATTCAATTGTTTTTATTCTAACATTATTATTCTCTTCTTTAAAACTATTTATTATTTTCTGGCTGTTATCTTTACTCCCATCATTTACAAAGACGACCTGACAATCATAATTTAACAAATCCTTGCTTATGCTTTCATTTAGTTCATGCCAGAATTCAGGAAGTACAGCCTCTTCATTGTATACAGATACAACAATAGATAAACTTTCTTTTAGATTAGTCGTCTCTTCTAGCATATTTAGCATTTTGTGAATTATCAGATAACAATTAATTAAACAAAGTTAAAAAAAAATTGAATTGTTTTATTTCTATCTGATATCCACAAATGAAACAGTAGTGTTTTCTATTTCGAGAATCTCGTTTTTACATTCGGTTAGCAAGTCTATATCCTTTACTTTAACTCTAAATGCAAGATCTAAATTATTTTGACTCTGATCAAATCTTCTAAGAACTGGTCGTTTAAACTTAATATTTACAATCCCTACAATTCGTTCCATATCATCTTTTCCTGGTTTCTGCATATTTATTACTAGATTATAGGCATTTAGTTTGTTCATTGGTTTAATGGCATAACGAACCCAAATAACTACTATCAATATCAAAAATGATATTACTGTAACAACTGGTTGGTTTGCTCCCATTCCTAGTCCGGTAGCAATTGCTAAAAATAAATATGTAAGTTCTTCTGGTTCTTTAATCGCTGCACGATAACGAACAATTGATAAAGCTCCTACCAAACCTAGTGATAAAGCTACTGAGCTCCCCACCAAAGTAATAATCAACATTGTTATCAAAGATAACATTACAAAGTTGTATGAAAATTGACTCTTATTTGAAAGACTGTTTGCACATCGACGATAAGTTATCTCCAATATTATTGCTAATACAATAGTCATTGCTGCATTTATCAGAAATAAATTGATATCTATTTCCTGTGGCTCAAAATTAAAGTACTGTAAAATCTTTTCGTAATTGTTCATATTCCTAATTATTTAGTTTTGTTTCTATATTTTATTCGTAAAATAATGATTTTAATTTCGCTTTCTTACCTTCAATTTTTTTCCCATTAAGAACTAAAGTTGAATTTCTTTCAATCAAAGACTTTGTCCAAACATCGTTTAATTCACAATTATAGGCAGTTATTGATGCTGACCCAAATTCAGGCTTCTTTTGTAAAATCAAAAAGCCATATGTCGCTCTGTTTATTACACATCCATTAACTTCTGCATGAGATAAATCTTTTGAAGCTATTCCTATATTTACATCTGAAATTGTTACATCAATAATTGTTGCTTGAGTATTTTCTCCAACACTTATTCCTTTATCTCCGGCTCCGTTTATGATACAATTGGTTATTGTTGATTCACTTGTCGAGAAATCTATCGCGTCATTACCATTATTGTTAAATGTACAATTATCAAGTGTCCCTGTACAGAAATCTGAGTCATGGGAATCTCCAAATGTGTTTTCAATAGTGCAATTTTTTAAGCTAAAATGACATCTAACTGTATTTAACATATCTTCACAATGATTATTAGTAAATTGACAGTTATTAAACTCTACATCTGCTTCATAAAATGTTACTGCTCCTGTTAAGGTCCATCCATTATAATTTAATGTCGTAAGATTATCAAAATGAGCATAATTAACTACGGATTGTTTATCCGATTGGAGTATTGTAAAACCATTAGCTGTCTTATCTGAGGAATGAATCATTACTGGATTTTCCAATGTCCCATTAATAATAACATTTGCGTTGACAATAAATGCTGATTGGTTTGTTATATCTATTGTTGTACCCGGATCTATTATTACTGTGTAATCATATGGGGTATAAACATGCTTGTCAAATCTTAATGAACCAGAAAAATGAACTTCTTTGTTTTCATGATCTATATACTCTGATAAATCTGTTGATGTAGTGGCAATATCGGTTCGGGGGTTATATGTCGTAGGGGCTGGCCATTGAACTATTTCAGTTTTAAAGATAGTATCTATACCTTGAACTCTGAAATAAAGATGACTATATTTTTCAAGAGAATTATTTGTAGAAAAAATTTCATCTTTTACTTTCCCCGTTTTTCTATTATCAATATCCCAATTTAAGCTTTCCTCTATTTTATCAATTTGACCAAGACCAATAATGGAAACCTCATATTGAAGAAAACACTTAACATGAAGACTATTTTTTGAGTCTGCATATACTTTAAGATATATATCAGAAAACAATTCAGGTTGAAACATTGCTTTACTAGAAAAAGGGACTTGAGGTAAACTTTCAATCCTATCTCGATAATATTCAGTCTTTAGAGAATCAATAAATTGAGGTAACCACATATCTATTTTTAATAAAACTTCATCAAACTGTACTGTATTATATTCAAATGGATAGAATTCTGCCTGTTGTAAGTTATCTCTATGTCGGTATTCATCTTTAAATTGTTCTCGATAGTGTTTATATGTCTTGATTTTTGTGAACTCTTCAATCGTTTGTAAGTATTCCTTTTCAAAAACAGAATCACTCATTAAATAATAAAGAGAATTTTTCACCCGATTACTTTTATCATTCGTAAGCATTATTGACAATGGGTTATTAAATGTAAATTCTCCAGGACCAGCAAACATATCAAATGCAATTGGTTCAAGACGACATAAAACGGGATTATAATAGTATCTTACATTATGCCATTGTAAAGAATGAAATGCATTACGTGAATTTGCAAAAGCAACAAATTTAGCCATCTTTTTAACATCAAAAATTTCAGATGCTTTTGCACCAAGAGTCCTGTACATATCGAGAAGATTCGCTGCAATTAGGAATTGCTTATATTTGATGCTGTCATTAAGAACATTACCACTACTAAATGGTTCTATAACGCTTGTAGTATAAGTAAAGTTATTAAGAGATTTTCTGAGATATAAATCCCAAAAATCAATTTCAGAAAACTTTATAATTGGACCTTCTCTACGTTTAGATGACTCTATCAGCTCTTTTTGAAAGTGTTCTTCATATGCATATATCCCTAAAGACTTCCCATTAAGGTAGACAGGAACAAAATCATATCTTGTCGTTAGAATATCTTCGTGCATGCATGTTTTATGCATCATCCATTCATTGGTGAACCCTCTGGCGATAGGTGTCTGTATAGAAAAGACTCTCATTCCATTCCAAGAATCATCCTTCAATTTTATTCTAAAAGACCATTTATCTCCTTTAAGATGATCTAACCAGTCACCCTTTAATCTAACTTTAGCTCGCATCATTTTACCACTACCATAGACTATAGCACTCACCCATGAATCTTCATCTGTGACTAATATCCCTTTTTCTAAAGCCTGTTTACGTTTTTTATTGAGTTTTTTCATTTCCTTTGACTCAATATATAATAGCAGAGGTTCTTCTTTTTCATATTCTGGATAAAATGTTCCTTGAGAAACAGTTACCTCAAAATTATCAATATATGTATTTTGCTTATTTGGGTTATAAATATATACTTTTACAATATCATCAAAATCATTCCAACAATTAAACCGAAGTTCAATATCATCCCACCCATTATCATCACTATGTATAGGAGATCGGTTACTATAATACAGTTCAGACTTATCTTTCCCTTCAACAACAATTGCTGCATCTGACGAACTGTTTCTTTTAAATCTAATTATTACATTTGTATTTGATGATAGGTTATCTAATGTCAACAAGTTTTGATAAACCTTCCATTCTGGAATAATCAAAGACTTCTCTCCCTCGTAAGCGATCTTATCAGTTAGCTTAACATTACTTATTACATATTCATCTTTACTTGTAATACAAGCATTTTCTTCATTTAATGTTTCAAAATCACAAAAAACACTATACTCTTTTATTTGTGGGGTTTCTTTGTGTTGATTTTTATAAACAAACACCAACCCGATAACCAATCCTACAAGTATTATTATGAATAATATTTCAACAATTTTTCTTTTCACGTATTTCTTTTTACATTGGAACTTCGAAAAACTTAGCAATTCCGTCAACATACTTAGAATTTCTAGTTAATCTAAATGGCATTGAGTTTACAACTCCTGCAGCTGATTCATTATATTCTTCATCATATTTAATCTCTATTACAACTTCTTTATCTGTATAAAAGTCTACAAATTGATTAAAATTATCCTGTATTTTAAAATATTGAATTTCAGAATCTGTAGTAAGCCTAAAATTACCTGTTACATCTCTAAAATAAGTTCTACTGTATCTGTTAAGAAGTTTCATTTCCATCCCAGCAACTTCATCAAGGATTTCTTGTGGGATATCTGCTTTTCTTAACAATTCTTGACATTTTTTAGTCGAAAATTTTTCATCTAAGGTAAAGTCTGGAAGAAAAAAAGATTTTTTTGTGCCTCGGTATGCAAATTTGATCTTTATTTCAAAAATAGCTCCTTTTATCTCGCCTTGAGCATCTCCATACCATCGAATTCGATATTTTTTCCTGTCTGATTTCCCTCCGATATTATCATAAAATGAATCTAATTCAGGCGTGTCTAAATAAATATTGTTTATGTAACGTGGATGAAATATACGACGAAAAAAAGCATTTGAGCTTAATACAATATTATGTATTTGCTGCAAACTTAAAATTTCAGGTCGAAACTTCCTTTCATAGCGAAAAGTGTCAAGAAATGTGTAATCTATATTTTTTTGTTTCTCCATTTAATTAATATCCACAAATGAAACAGTAGTGTTTTCTATTTCGAGAATCTCGTTTTTACATTCGGTTAGCAAGTCTATATCCTTTACTTTAACTCTAAATGCAAGATCTAAATTATTTTGACTCTGATCAAATCTTCTAAGAACTGGTCGTTTAAACTTAATATTTACAATCCCTACAATTCGTTCCATATCATCTTTTCCTGGTTTCTGCATATTTATTACTAGATTATAGGCATTTAGTTTGTTCATTGGTTTAATGGCATAACGAACCCAAATAACTACTATCAATATCAAAAATGATATTACTGTAACAACTGGTTGGTTTGCTCCCATTCCTAGTCCGGTAGCAATTGCTAAAAATAAATATGTAAGTTCTTCTGGTTCTTTAATCGCTGCACGATAACGAACAATTGATAAAGCTCCTACCAAACCTAGTGATAAAGCTACTGAGCTCCCCACCAAAGTAATAATCAACATTGTTATCAAAGATAACATTACAAAGTTGTATGAAAATTGACTCTTATTTGAAAGACTGTTTGCACATCGACGATAAGTTATCTCCAATATTATTGCTAATACAATAGTCATTGCTGCATTTATCAGAAATAAATTGATATCTATTTCCTGTGGCTCAAAATTAAAGTACTGTAAAATCTTTTCGTAATTGTTCATATTCCTAATTATTTAGTTTTGTTTCTATATTTTATTCGTAAAATAATGATTTTAATTTCGCTTTCTTACCTTCAATTTTTTTCCCATTAAGAACTAAAGTTGAATTTCTTTCAATCAAAGACTTTGTCCAAACATCGTTTAATTCACAATTATAGGCAGTTATTGATGCTGACCCAAATTCAGGCTTCTTTTGTAAAATCAAAAAGCCATATGTCGCTCTGTTTATTACACATCCATTAACTTCTGCATGAGATAAATCTTTTGAAGCTATTCCTATATTTACATCTGAAATTGTTACATCAATAATTGTTGCTTGAGTATTTTCTCCAACACTTATTCCTTTATCTCCGGCTCCGTTTATGATACAATTGGTTATTGTTGATTCACTTGTCGAGAAATCTATCGCGTCATTACCATTATTGTTAAATGTACAATTATCAAGTGTCCCTGTACAGAAATCTGAGTCATGGGAATCTCCAAATGTGTTTTCAATAGTGCAATTTTTTAAGCTAAAATGACATCTAACTGTATTTAACATATCTTCACAATGATTATTAGTAAATTGACAGTTATTAAACTCTACATCTGCTTCATAAAATGTTACTGCTCCTGTTAAGGTCCATCCATTATAATTTAATGTCGTAAGATTATCAAAATGAGCATAATTAACTACGGATTGTTTATCCGATTGGAGTATTGTAAAACCATTAGCTGTCTTATCTGAGGAATGAATCATTACTGGATTTTCCAATGTCCCATTAATAATAACATTTGCGTTGACAATAAATGCTGATTGGTTTGTTATATCTATTGTTGTACCCGGATCTATTATTACTGTGTAATCATATGGGGTATAAACATGCTTGTCAAATCTTAATGAACCAGAAAAATGAACTTCTTTGTTTTCATGATCTATATACTCTGATAAATCTGTTGATGTAGTGGCAATATCGGTTCGGGGGTTATATGTCGTAGGAGCTGGCCATTGAACTATTTCAGTTTTAAAGATAGTATCCTCAGTTCGAATTTTGAAGAAAACATAATCAAAATCATTTAAATTATTACTAAATGTTAATATACTATCTTTAATAATACCAGATCCTTTATTAAGTACAGTTTTATTTACTGTAGTTATAATCCCCTCTTTATCTCCAAGACCAATTATATCTATATCATACTGCAAGAAACATTTTACAAACAAATTATAATTATCTTGCTTATAAAACTTTACATATCTATCACCATACAATAAAGACTTAGTTAAACCATAAAAGAAAAACGGCTTATCCTTAATCTGTTTAATTCTTGTTCTATAACCTTCTCTTTTAAGTGAATCTTTAAAAGCAGGTAAATATACATTTATGCTATCAAGAATTTTTCTAAACTGATCTTGGTCATAATAATATGGGTAAAACTCTAATCTATTTAAACTATCAAAATATTCGTACTCTTGAGAGTATTTATTTTTATAATATTGATAATCATATTCATTGCAAAATAATTGAATATATTCAAGATATGATTTTTCAAAAACAGAATCTGTCATCAAATAAAATATTGAATAATTGATGTTATAATATTGACCTTTACCCAACATTGGAGACAATGGATTTTCTTTTGTAAACTCATTTACACCAGCAAACATATCAAATGCGATTGGTTCTAAACGACATAAAACTGGATTATAATAATATCTAATATTATGCCACTCAAGAGTATGAAAAGCATTTCTGGAGTTTACCATAGCAATAAATTTAGCCATTTTTTTAACGTCAAAAATTTCAGATGCTTTTGCACCAAGAGTTCTATACATATCAAGTAAATTTGCAGCAATTAAAAACTGTTGATACTTGACGCTGTCGTTCATTGTTTTACTAGCGCTAAATGGTTCTATAACACTAGTGTTTAATGTAAACCCATTAGGTTTACCTTTAAGCATAAAATACCAAAAATCAGACTCAGAGAACTTAATAATTGGCCCTTCTCTACGCTTTGAAGACTCTATTAATTCTTTCTGGAAATGCTCTTCATAAGAATATATACCCAATGACTTTCCATTTAAATATACGGGGACAAAGCTGTATTTTGTTGTTAAAATGTCCTGATCTTTACACGATTTATGCAAAATCCATTCATTTAAGAAGCCTCGAGAAATAGGAGACTGTATAGAAAATACCCTCATTCCATTCCAAGAATCATCCTTTAATTTTATTCTAAATGACCACTTTTCCCCCTGAAGATGGTCCAACCAGTCGCCTTTAAGCCTTATTGTAGCATGCATCATTTTTCCACTACCGTAGATTATTGCATTTACCCAAGAATCTTCTTCCGTAATTAAAACCCCTTTTTCGAATGCTTCATCACGCTTTTTCTTTAGTTTATTAAATTCAGCATCCTCGACGTAAATAAGTAATGGTTCAACATTATTATATTCTGGGAAAAAATCTCCTTTAGTAATAATCACTTCAAGATTATCAATATACGTTTTCTGTTTATTGGGGTTATAGATATATACTTTTACTGCATCTTTAAAATCATTTGCACAATTAAAGCGTAATTCTAAATTATCCCAACCATTTTTTTCGCTAAAACTTGGAGTACTATTGATGTAGTATAATTTAGATTTATCTTTCCCTTCAACAACAATTGCAGCATTTGACGAACTATTCCTTTTTAATCGGATTGTAACATTACTATTTGATGTCAGATTGTCTAATAATATTAAATTTTGATAGACCTTACTCTCTGAAATAATCAAAGACTTCTCTCCCTCGAAAGCAATCTTATCTGTAAGTTTAACATTACTTATTACATATTCATCTTTACTTGTAATACAAGCATTTTCTTCATTTAATGTTTCAAAATCACAAAAAACACTATACTCTTTTATTTGTGGGGTTTCTTTGTGTTGATTTTTATAAACAAACACCAACCCGATAACCAATCCTACAAGTATTATTATGAATAATATTTCAACAATTTTTCTTTTCACGTATTTCTTTTTACATTGGAACTTCGAAAAACTTAGCAATTCCGTCAACATACTTAGAATTTCTAGTTAATCTAAATGGCATTGAGTTTACAACTCCTGCAGCTGATTCATTATATTCTTCATCATATTTAATCTCTATTACAACTTCTTTATCTGTATAAAAGTCTACAAATTGATTAAAATTATCCTGTATTTTAAAATATTGAATTTCAGAATCTGTAGTAAGCCTAAAATTACCTGTTACATCTCTAAAATAAGTTCTACTGTATCTGTTAAGAAGTTTCATTTCCATCCCAGCAACTTCATCAAGGATTTCTTGTGGGATATCTGCTTTTCTTAACAATTCTTGACATTTTTTAGTCGAAAATTTTTCATCTAAGGTAAAGTCTGGAAGAAAAAAAGATTTTTTTGTGCCTCGGTATGCAAATTTGATCTTTATTTCAAAAATAGCTCCTTTTATCTCGCCTTGAGCATCTCCATACCATCGAATTCGATATTTTTTCCTGTCTGATTTCCCTCCGATATTATCATAAAATGAATCTAATTCAGGCGTGTCTAAATAAATATTGTTTATGTAACGTGGATGAAATATACGACGAAAAAAAGCATTTGAGCTTAATACAATATTATGTATTTGCTGCAAACTTAAAATTTCAGGTCGAAACTTCCTTTCATAGCGAAAAGTGTCAAGAAATGTGTAATCTATATTTTTTTGTTTCTCCATTTAATTAATATCCACAAATGAAACAGTAGTGTTTTCTATTTCGAGAATCTCGTTTTTACATTCGGTTAGCAAGTCTATATCCTTTACTTTAACTCTAAATGCAAGATCTAAATTATTTTGACTCTGATCAAATCTTCTAAGAACTGGTCGTTTAAACTTAATATTTACAATCCCTACAATTCGTTCCATATCATCTTTTCCTGGTTTCTGCATATTTATTACTAGATTATAGGCATTTAGTTTGTTCATTGGTTTAATGGCATAACGAACCCAAATAACTACTATCAATATCAAAAATGATATTACTGTAACAACTGGTTGGTTTGCTCCCATTCCTAGTCCGGTAGCAATTGCTAAAAATAAATATGTAAGTTCTTCTGGTTCTTTAATCGCTGCACGATAACGAACAATTGATAAAGCTCCTACCAAACCTAGTGATAAAGCTACTGAGCTCCCCACCAAAGTAATAATCAACATTGTTATCAAAGATAACATTACAAAGTTGTATGAAAATTGACTCTTATTTGAAAGACTGTTTGCACATCGACGATAAGTTATCTCCAATATTATTGCTAATACAATAGTCATTGCTGCATTTATCAGAAATAAATTGATATCTATTTCCTGTGGCTCAAAATTAAAGTACTGTAAAATCTTTTCGTAATTGTTCATATTCCTAATTATTTAGTTTTGTTTCTATATTTTATTCGTAAAATAATGATTTTAATTTCGCTTTCTTACCTTCAATTTTTTTCCCATTAAGAACTAAAGTTGAATTTCTTTCAATCAAAGACTTTGTCCAAACATCGTTTAATTCACAATTATAGGCAGTTATTGATGCTGACCCAAATTCAGGCTTCTTTTGTAAAATCAAAAAGCCATATGTCGCTCTGTTTATTACACATCCATTAACTTCTGCATGAGATAAATCTTTTGAAGCTATTCCTATATTTACATCTGAAATTGTTACATCAATAATTGTTGCTTGAGTATTTTCTCCAACACTTATTCCTTTATCTCCGGCTCCGTTTATGATACAATTGGTTATTGTTGATTCACTTGTCGAGAAATCTATCGCGTCATTACCATTATTGTTAAATGTACAATTATCAAGTGTCCCTGTACAGAAATCTGAGTCATGGGAATCTCCAAATGTGTTTTCAATAGTGCAATTTTTTAAGCTAAAATGACATCTAACTGTATTTAACATATCTTCACAATGATTATTAGTAAATTGACAGTTATTAAACTCTACATCTGCTTCATAAAATGTTACTGCTCCTGTTAAGGTCCATCCATTATAATTTAATGTCGTAAGATTATCAAAATGAGCATAATTAACTACGGATTGTTTATCCGATTGGAGTATTGTAAAACCATTAGCTGTCTTATCTGAGGAATGAATCATTACTGGATTTTCCAATGTCCCATTAATAATAACATTTGCGTTGACAATAAATGCTGATTGGTTTGTTATATCTATTGTTGTACCCGGATCTATTATTACTGTGTAATCATATGGGGTATAAACATGCTTGTCAAATCTTAATGAACCAGAAAAATGAACTTCTTTGTTTTCATGATCTATATACTCTGATAAATCTGTTGATGTAGTGGCAATATCGGTTCGGGGGTTATATGTCGTAGGAGCTGGCCATTGAACTATTTTTGATTTATAAACAGTATCATAACCAGATGTTTTAAAATAAATGTATTTCTCTTTTAACAAATCAGCACTAACTGAAAATTCTTGCTTATATGTATTTGCTTTATTCGTATTATTAACTTTTTGAACAAATTGCTTCTTTATATCTTTTTCATTACCAAATCCAACGATTTCAATCTCATTTTTATGTGATACAGTAGTAAGAATTTTACTTGATGAGTTTATATAAAATTTAACATAATCACTAAAGTAAGCGTAATTATCATCTTTATTCGCTTGTTCTCTAACATTATTGGTTCTTACTTTTAAACTATCTAAATATGTTGGCCTTGATAAATTATTCTCAAAAGCATCAAGTTCATGTTTTATTAACTTAGAATGCTCTTTAAAAGCATTTTCATCAAAATAGTAATTTAAAAATTCTTTTTGAATAAGTGACTCCCTTTCTTTGATTTCACTTCTATATTTACAGATATACTCATCAGAGACACTCGAGTTTGTATATTTTCTCAATAAACGGACATACTCATTTGCAAATGCTGTATCAGTAATAAAGCTCATGTAAAATGCAGAATGAACAGATAAATATTTATTCCTACTAATATTAAAATTACCGATAATATTTGTAAAGCCCCAGGTATATATACCATAATTAGCATAGCAATCAAAAGCAATAGGTTCTAATCGACAAGTCACTGGATTAAGGTAGAAACGCATATTGTGCCAAACAGCGCCATGGTATGCACCAAAAGCTGTTTCTATTGCAAAGAATTTTGCAATTTTTTTAATATCAAAAACATCAGACGCAGATAATTTTCCACTTTTATAAGAACCTAATAGATTCTGAGCAATAATAAACTTATTATACATTGCAGAATCTTTCATTACTTTATTTTGCTGAAATGGTTCGATAACTGATGAAGAAAAAATAAAAGATTCTCTAGATTTCAAATCAACACTTCGTCTATTCCAAAGATCATCTTCACTTAATGCAATTATTGGTCCTTCTCGCCTTAACTGTCCTTCTAACACTTGTTTCACAAAATGTTCTTCATACGCATATATTCCTAATGGTCTTTGATTAATCTTCACTGGAACAAAATCATATCTTGTAGCCAAAATATCATTATCCTGAAAAACTTTATGGATAAGCCACTCATTAATAAATGACCGACTAAATGGAGTATGTAAAGAAAATACACAAAGGTTTTTCCATGCACCATCAGAAACTTTTACCCGGAATGACCATTTATCTCCTTCAAGGTGATCCAACCAATCTCCTTTAAATCGAACAGCTCCTTCAAAGAAAGTCCCATCATAAGCCATTATAGTATTAACATAACTATCATCTTCAGTAATTAGAATTCCTCGTTCAAATGCATCCTCTTTAATTCTTTTAAGCTTCTTAAATTCAGCATTTTCTACAAATATATTTATTGAATTTATACTATCATAATCTGGATACTCCATATACTCAATTTGTTCGATCCTTAAATCATCAAAATAACAAAGCTCTTTTGTAGGATTCCATAAATATATTTTTAAATTATTCCCAGTATAATTAGGAGGAGTTCTCAACTGCACTTCAAGCTTTTCCCAACCATCAGATGTTGTTTCTGAAGCAAATTTCTGAAATTTGTAAACTTTTGAAGGTTCAGCTGTTATTTCTTGTAATACAATCCCAGCAGTACCAGTTTTTCTAAAAATGGTTGCTTTATATACTTCATCAGGATTAATATTTTTCAGTTCAACAAGATTAACAAATTCCTCATTGTTTAATTGCAAACAGTTTTCTCCTGAATAAGCAAATTTAGAGCTATTTTTCGCAACAACCTTAACCTTGTGAAACAAGTTATTGGTCGAATAAATTATTGATTCTCCATCATTTTTATACTTTTCAAAATCACAATACACCAAAACTTTATCTTTTTCAGTAAAATAGAAGTATATCTTAACTAATCCCGAAAGCAAAACTAGTAACACAAAGAGCTTTAAGAATAAAATGAGATTGTTTTTTTTAAATTTAAACACTAGACAAATTGTTTTTATAACGGTCTTGCAAACGCCTTAACGTCATCAGCTTTAATTACTACCCCACCTAAAATCACTAAACGCTCAATAACATTTCTGAATTCACGAATATTACCCGTCCAATTAATATCCTGAAGAGCTTTGATTGCTTTAGTGTCAAAGGATTTTAAAGGGACTCCTTGTTCTTCGCATGCCATATTTACAAAATGATCTGCTAGTAATGGAATGTCTTCGATTCTGTCATTTAATGGAGGTACATGAATTAGAATAACACTTAAACGATGATATAAGTCTTCGCGGAAATTATTTGCCTCAATTTCTTTACTGATATTTTTATTTGTAGCAGCTAAAACACGAACATTTACATTGATATCCTTATCACTTCCAACACGATTTATTTTATTTTCTTGTAAAGCTCTAAGAACTTTTGCCTGAGCCGATAAACTCATATCTCCAATTTCATCAAGAAAAATTGTTCCGCCATCTGCTTGCTCGAATTTACCTTTACGTTGCTTGATAGCAGATGTAAATGCACCCTTTTCATGCCCAAACAATTCCGATTCAATTAACTCGGATGGAATTGCTGCACAATTTACTTCGATAAATGGTTTTGAGCTTCTGTTACTTTTTTCATGTAACCAACGAGCAACAACTTCTTTTCCGGTTCCGTTTTCTCCGGTAATCAAGACTCTTGCATCTGTTGGAGCAACTTTCTCAATCATATCTTTTACCTTTAAGATTGGTTCAGACTCACCAATCATTTGGTATTTCATGTTTACTTTTTTCTTTAAAGATTTTGTTTCTTGAATAAGATTTGTTTTGTCCAGAGCATTACGGACAGTAACCATTATCCTATTTAAGTCCATAGGCTTTTGAATGAAGTCGAAAGCCCCTTTCTTAATTGCTTCTACAGCTGTGTCAATAGTACCATGTCCAGAAATCATAACTATTGGTGTTTCAGGAATGCTGCCGTGAAGATATTCAAGAACTTCAATGCCATCCATTTGTGGCATTTTAATATCACAGAAAATTATATCGTAAGTATTATCTTTTGTAAGAATGATTCCCTCTTTGCCATCGGCAGCAAGGTCAACATTATGATCTTCAAAAGTTAAAATATCTTTTAAACTATTGCGAATACTGCGTTCGTCGTCAATGATTAATATCTTTGCCATAATTTTTAGTTTACAACATGCAAATATAGAAAAAAGACTGTATACATGCGAGTCTTGAGCAAAAAAAGTATTGACCTAAAACTAAATATTTATTTTACTTGCTTACTTAACTTATTTCATTTAGATAACTAGCAAGTTTTCCAGTTAAATTCTTATTTGTATATTGCTCCAGATCTTTTGCAGCAACAGCGTTTTGTCCTGCTTGAAATTTTTCGAAAATTTGAAGGATATACTTTTTGATATTGTCATAATCATCGTATTCAAAACTACTTCCGGTATTTGTTTTTGCGATTATGTTTGACACATCACTTCTTGTAGGTCCTAAGCATAAAATTGGACGTTCTGATCTTAGGTTTTCAAATAATTTTCCCGGAATACGTCCTTTTGCATTATCTGCAATATTAAGTGGCAAGAATAAAAGACCTGCTTTTCGTGTCAATTCAATCGCATCTGGTCTGGAAATATTTCCTAGAGGAAGATAATTCTCTTTAAGACCTGCATTATTAATCATCTCAACAATTGCATAATCAACTGTCCCAGCAAATTTAAGTTTTAACTTTTGGCCAAATTCAGAATTCTCTTTTTTGAGGTCTCCTAGCAATCTTATTAATGTATCAGGGCGTCTGTCGAAACCTAACTGACCTGCATGCACAATACTAAAGTCTGAATCAAGATATGGAGCGGGTTGCAGAAAATCCTCTTCATCATACCCCCAGACAATTACATCAACATTTTTTGCTCCAATTGATTCTAAGTCTTTTTTCCATGTTGGACTAACTATTGTGATCTTTTGGGCTGTTTTAAAAGCTTTTTGCTCAAGTTTGTGATGTTTTTTGTCAGCAAGTTTACCAATTTTAAGCATATCGTAGTAATCTACCTGTGTCCACGGATCTTGAAAATCCATTAACCAAGGAACTCCGGTAGCTTCAGATAAACGACGACCAATTTCAGTATTTGTATGTGGAGGTCCATCTGTAAAAATTGCATCAACAGGGTTTTCTTTAAGATATTTTTTAAGATAACGAACCGATGGTTTTATCCAAAAGCATCTTGCATCAGGAATAAATAAGTTTCCTCGGATCCAGATTGCAAGTCGGTCGATTTTTCTAAGTTTTCGATCACGAACATAAACTGGATTTGCAGAATCTGTTTTTTTGCGTCCAGAAACTTTTTTAAAAAGATTAAAAGGTTCAAATATTTTACGTTTTAAAACTGTAACATTTTCAGGAATATGTTTAAAATTTGTATCGTCAAAATAAGCATATTGTGCGTTAAGCGGAGCATAAATTACAGGCTCCCACCCAAAATTCTGAAGATATTTAGCAAATTTAAGACAACGATGCACACCTATTCCTCCCGATGGTGGCCAGTAATATGATATTATCAGAACTTTTTTCATTTTGTAGATATTTTCAATATTCAAAAGAACAAAAAAAAAAGCAAAATTGAAAGCCTCAAATATTTATGTGAAAAACAGATATAATTTAGTGTTTTGCGATAATTTTTTTATTTATCTTTATCCGAAAATTATAAAAAATAAAACTATGAGATTATTGTTAATAAGCAATTCTACAAATGCCGGTGAAGCATATCTTGATTATCCAAAGTTTAATATCCGCGATTTTCTTGGAGAAAAGCCTGTAAAATGCCTTTTTATTCCTTACGCTGGAGTTACAGTAACATGGGACGACTATGAGGCAAAGGTTAAGTCTAGATTTAACGAAGTTGGACACGACATTGAGTCGATCCATCATTTTGATGACCCAATAAAAGCAATTGAAGAGGCTGAAGCAATTGTTGTGGGTGGCGGTAGTACATGGAATCTGACATATCAAATTCATTTAAATAAATTGACAGAACCAATCGTAAAGAAAGTTAAAAAAGGCACGCCTTATATTGGTTGGAGTGCTGGATCAAACTTAGCATGTCCTACAATAAAAACAACTAACGATATGCCAATTATCGATCCTATGGGATTCGAAGCTTTAAACCTTATTCCTTTCCAAATTAATCCTCATTATCTAGATAAAAATCCTGACGGACATGGTGGTGAAACTCGTGAAGACAGAATCAATGAATTTATGGTACTTAATCAGGATATCTATATTGCAGGACTTAGAGAAGGAACAATGTTTTTAGTTGAGGGAGATAAAATGAGTATGATAGGAAAACGTAATCTCAGACTATTTAAATATGGTCAAGAGCCAAAAGAAATTGAATCAACAGAAGACTTTACTTTCTTGTTGAATGTGTAATAAAAACCTTTTGTAAAATTGTAGTATATTTTTATACGACTAATATTTACATTAACTAAGAAAACTATACTTTACATAAAATAAAAAGCCACTCAATCGAGTGACTTTTTATTTTATGTAAAAATTCAAAATCTTACCAAAGTTTCTTAATACCAATAATTTCTCTAACTTCTCTTACAGTTTTTATTGCATTTTCACGTGCTCGTTCTGCTCCTTGTTTTGCAACTTTTTTAAGATAATCATTATCAGCATCAATTTCATTAATTCTTGCATTAATTGGTGCAATAACTTTTACAACATCTTCTGCCAATTGCTTTTTTAGATCACCATATCTGATCTCACACTTATTGTACGAGTCTTTAAAATGCTGAACTGTATCAGGAGTAGATACAATATCCATAATTGTAAATAAATTTTGTATTGGCTCAGGCATTACTGAATTTGGTTCTGTTGGACCACTATCTGTAACAGCACGCATAATCTTTTTGCGAATAACTTTTTCCTCATCAGCAAGGTAAATTCCGTTTCCTTCAGATTTTCCCATTTTACCAGAACCATCAAGACCAGGAACTTTTACAAGTTCATTTCCAAAATTATATGCAACAGGTTCTTTAAAATAATCTACCTTATACATATTGTTAAAACGACGTGCAAACTTACGTGCCATTTCTAGATTTTGCTCCTGATCCTTACCAACAGGAACTTTATCAGCATGGTGAATGATAATATCTGCTGCCATCAATACCGGATACGTTAACAAGCCCGCATTAACGTTATTTGGGTTCTGACGAGCTTTATCCTTAAAAGAAGTTGTACGCTCTAATTCACCTAAATATGCATTCATATTCAAAAGCAAGTACAATTCTGCAATCTCTGGAACATCACTTTGAATATATATTGTTGATTTCTCCGGATCCAAACCAGCTGCAAGATATTCAACCAAAACCTGACGTACACCTTTATTTAAATTCTCTGGCGTTGGATGAGTAGTTAAAGAATGATAGTCAGCAATAAAAAATAAACAATCATTATCGTGCTGCATTTTTACAAAATTCTTAACTGCTCCAAGATAATTACCTAAATGTAAATTTCCGGTTGATCTTATTCCACTTAATACAATATCTTTCATTCCTATTTATTTTAATTATTTTCAGGTTGTAAAATAGAATTATATTCTGATTCATTATTGAGTAATTCTACTGCTTTTTTAAGCTCGTTATCTTTTTCTAATCCATATACTATTCCGCCTTTTTCGAAATAATATCTCATAATTATTTCATAAGTAATTTGCTCTTTAATTTCATCTTTGAATAACAAGAGATCTTTATCCTTATCGTGAGCAAACTTCTCTTGAAGTGCATTTAACTCAGCTTCTGCTTCGGAATAATATTTCTCTTGCTTAGATGTTTCGATTAAGCTTTCCAACTCATGTTCTGTTTTAGTTTTATAGTCAAATTCTTTATCCTGTAAGAAATTTACAAAATCATCAAAATCTTGGTCACTTATAAAAAATTCTTCTGGTGAATCAATTTCAGAATGCTTCAATTTATACTCATTTGCAAAATCAAAAATTAAATCTTTAATTATCAAACTTGAGGTAATCATACTTAGCTTTTCAATCTCAATTTTAATATCAGGGCTAACTCCTCCTCCATCATACACTAATCTGCCATTTTTTGTATTAAACTCTGAAATTAGGGAGTCAGGCACATGCCCTACACTTCCATCTTCGTTTCTATGAGTATAATCCAATGCCTGTATACATCTTCCGCTAGGGATGTAATATTTAGCTGTTGTAACCTTTAGCATCCCGTTATAGCTCAAATCTCTTGTTGTTTGAACAAGACCTTTACCAAATGTTCTTTGACCAACAACAACTCCCCTGTCTAAATCCTGAATTGCTCCTGATACTATTTCTGATGCAGATGCAGAAGATCTATTTACTAAAACAACTATTTTAATATCTTTATCTATTGGAGCAGTAAATGTTTTGTATTCCTTATCCCATTGAGCAACTTTCCCTTTTGTACTAACAATAAGTTCGCCCTTATCAACAAAAAGGTTGCAAATTTTAACCGCCTCGATTAGCAAACCTCCTGGATTTCCTCTTAAATCTAAAACTAGCGACTCTATATGATGCTTGTCTTTTAAATCAACTAAAGCATCTTTCACTTCAGATCCTGCAGTATTTGTAAAACTACTAAGAGCAATATAGCCTATTTTATCTTCTATCAAACCATAATATGGAACGGAATTTCGTTTGATTTCTTTCCGAACAATTACCACCTCAAGAGGTTCTTCTTGTCCAATTCTTTCAACTTTGACAATTAATTCTGTATCTGGTTCACCACGTAGTAATTCAGAAACCTGCTCAGTTTTCATTCCATGAATTGACTTGCCATCAATTTCTTTTATTATATCACCAGCAAAAAGACCTGCCTCTACTGCAGGAGAACCTTCATAAGGTTGATAAATCATTGTATACTCCCCTTTCTTTCGAATAACAGCTCCAATTCCACCATACTGACCCGTTGTCATAAACCTAAAGTCTTCCATCTTAGATTCTGGAATATATACAGTATACGGATCAAGGCTTTTTAGCATTGCTTCAATTCCAGTTTTAATGATATCTCCAGGCACTATTGGGTCGACATAATATAAGTTCAGCTCTTTATATAAAGTATAGAAAATGTCAAGATTTTTGATTGTCTCAAAATTGTTGTCTGGATACTTATTTGTGTCACGCTCTAATGTAAATGACATTAAAACAAACATGATAAGCACTAAAATTGTAGCTGACTGACCTGCAGTTATTTTAAAGAATTTTTTCATATTCCTGATATATTTGAATGAATTTTCTGTAAAGATAGGATTATTTTGCTTTCGATTGATTTGTAATCAACTATAAGGTCTGTCGAATATACTACCCCAATTTGTATATTACAATTGTTTAGCTCAGCATACTGTTTCAAATCTGCCAAGTTCAATCTTAATGCTTCTTTAATCCTACGTTTTAATAGATTTCGTTTATTTGCTTTCCCAATTAATCTTTTAGGAACTGAAATAAAAATAGAGATACCACTATTATCCTCTGAAGCCTTTTCGCAAGTCCAAATAGTTTTAAAAGTACCAGATTTTATTCTGCTTCCATCATTAAATAGCTTCTGGATTTGTTTTTTATTTTTTATAAAAAAACTCCTACCAAGCTTATTACTATGGACAACAGCCATTACTCACTTTATTTATTTGCTTTAATAAATTGCTCTAAAGCAGCAGTCATAGACGGTGCATTTGGAACTGGAGCTTTAATATCAAGCTTTAAGCCATGAGTTTCTACTGCTTTTGCAGTTGAAGGGCCAAAAGTTGCAATCTTTGTACTATTCTGAGCAAAATCAGGAAAGTTTTGAAATAATGAAGCTAAACCTGCTGGACTAAAAAATACCAACACATCATAATTTACATCTTTCAAATCTGATAAATCAGCACTTACAGTTCTGTACAATATCGCTTTTGTAAAGTCAATATTTGCTTCTGTTAGTTTACTTGGAATTTCTTGCTTGTGAATATCACTTAATGGAACAATAAACTTCTCATTGGAGTACTTTTTAATAGTATCCAATAAATCGTCAAACCTACCATTACCAAAGAAAATCTTTCTCTTACGATAAACCACATACTTTTGTAAATAAAAAGCAATAGATTCAGAAATACAGAAATACTTCCAAGTATCTTTTACAGTTACTTTAAGCTCATCACAAATTCTAAAAAAGTGATCGACAGCAGTTCTACTATTAAAAATAATAGCTGAATGTGCACAAACATCAACTCTGGATTTTCTGAATTCTTTTACAGAAACACCCTCAACCTGAACAAAAGGACGAAAATCAATCTTAAGATTATATTTTTTGGACAAATCAAAATAAGGTGACTTCTCAGTTAATGGTTTTGGTTGTGAAACAAGAATGCTTTTAATTTTCATTCTTAAACAGTTTTTAATTACTAATTTGTAAAATTCTATCTCTCAAATAACTTCAATATTATCAGAATAGGTAGAATTTCGAACGTGCAAAAGTACAAAATAGCGTAATGATTAAAAAATTTTATTCTAATAGAATACTTCCAGAAAGTATAAAAAGTGTAAAGTAGCGAAATCGAAAAGAGCCCCATTGTGCTATACACCAGCACATTACGCACTGCTTCGCCAACAAATGGGAATATCAAAAAAATAGGAAAAAATAATATCCCTAATGCTCTCAAAGCATAAAAAAACATGCCCATATAGTTTTTAGAGTGTTGTGAAGATGCAAAAATCCAACCCCAAAAAGAGTAAATTAACCATTTTACAACAAAAAACACAATTACTGCTGCAAAAACTATTAGAGCCAATAATACTACATTAAAATTCTCAAAGTATAGTAAAAAATCGCTATGGTAAGATAATACAACAAATACAGTTGCAGAAATACTTAAAACAGAAGCAAGAAGCACATAAAATCCTGCATTTATAAATGATGAATTGCTTTCTGAAAAAGCTGCTCCCGAATAGTCCTGTTTAAACAAAACATAAACTAGTCGATTATAATATCCCGAATAAAACACCTTTACTATAGTATATAGTATAAAAATAACCAAACCAACTACAGCAACTACATTCATCCTGCTATCAGCTTGACGCACTAATACATTAATATTATCGGAATTTAAAAACAAAGGATTCAACATTAAAACAAATTACTTTTCTATTGTGAAAAAGCTCTGCCCAATTTTCTCCTCATCCATGTATAACTCTACTGTATATTTCCCAATAGTAACTGTTTCTGCTACATCATAATATACAACAACAGGTAAATCCTGATTATTATAAATGATATCCCTATATGCAGAACAAGCTATTTGTTTTTCTCTATAAACAAATGCATCACCCTTTGTCATTACAAAGCCATCAGGTCTGATAATCCTTAAATATACTCGACGAGGCCCACTCTCTGCAAGATCGTTAGCAACCAAACTAAATGACACCTTAATTTTTGTAATCCTACTTGATTTTTCAGTATCCTTACCTCTACGATTTAAAAATCCAACCTGAATACTTGATGACTTAATAACACTTGCTGTTTCAATTGTTGTAGAAAGTTCATCATTTATTTCAACAACCTCATCCATTTCAGTTTTAATACGATCGTGATCGTCTTTTATTTGAATATTCTCGGCAATCAACAACTTATTCATTTGATCTAAACTATCGATCTGATAAACATAATGACGCATTATACTACGAAGAGATGTCAACTCTTTTTCGTATTTCTGTTGAATACTGTAACTATAATTTTTAACATTTTCTAATTCTTCAATCAAAGTCTGAATATGCTCTTTTTCTCTTTGAATCTCTGAATTCAAACTATCATTTGAAGTTTCCAAATCACTATAATCATCATAAAGAAGATTCAACTCAGCTTTAATATTGTCTTTTTCAAGAGTAACATCTTGATTCTTTGTCATATATAAATCGTTTCGCTTTGACAAATCATGCAACATATACCCCATAACTCCAATTGCAACGACCATTAATGACACCGATGCAATAAGTATTTTTGTCGTTACATCTTTCTTCTTCTGATTTACCTCATTCATTTCACTCATATAAATATAAATTTTGGTGCAAAATTACAAAAATTGCCCCTATTCATTAATAAAAACTGTATTTTTGATTAAAAATTGTTTGTTGATAAGATGAAAGTTCATTTAATAGAAACACCTGAATTTAAAATTGATGGCGGAGCATATTTTGGAGTAGTTCCAAAAATGATTTGGGAAAAGAAATATCCTGCAGACGAAAACAACATGTGTACAGCATCTTGCAGGTCTTTACTTATTCATGAAAACGACAAAATTATTTTAATTGATAATGGCATAGGTGAGAAACTTAACAATGGTACACAAGAAGGATATTTTGTAGACTTTACTGAAGATCTTATTACAAACCTTAACAAACTCGGCTATTCTCCTGATGATATTACAGATGTTGTTTTAACGCATTTACATTTTGATCATTGTGGTGGAACAACCGAAACAGACCTTGATACTAATAAACAAATATCTGTTTTTAAAAATGCGAATTATTACATTTCCAAAAAACAGTGGGATAATGCAATTAAACCTAATTACAGAGAGCGAGCATCATATCATCCAGAAAAATTCGAATTTCTTGCAGATACAAATAAACTCAAACTTGTAAAACACAATTTTAACTTAAGTTCGAATATTGAATTACGACTTTTTAATGGTCACACTCCCGGATTGATGCTACCAGTTGTTAATACTAAAGACAAGACTTTATTCTTTACCGGCGATTTGATTCCTGCAATGACATCCATCCCACTTGCGTGGATATCTGCTTACGATTTATTCCCACTAACAAGCATAGAAGAAAAACAAAAAATTCTAGAAGAAGCCCAAAACAACAATTGGATTTTAGTTTTTCAACATGATTATCACAATGAATGTTGTGATTTAAAATCTACCCCCAGAGGTATAAGAAGTAATAAAATTTATAAATTTGCAGAATTATTTTAAGATGAGACTTCTAAATCTGATTATCATATTAGCCCTTTTGTTTCTCGCATCTTCATGCGAAGAAAGCTACAATTCCAGCATTCACAAAAAACGATTAACAAGTAACAATTGGAAAGTTAATACTTATGTTGATTATGACCAAAACAATACTGTTGATCTACGATATGCTTCGTACACTTTCCTAGAAGATGGAACTTTAACTAAAATCTATGAAAATAATGATACCGTCAAGTCTTTATGGGAAATGAGTCCTGATGCAGATTATCTTACTATAGGCTCCAATACATTTAAAATTACAGAACTAACAAACCGTGTAATGTCTTTACGTTACGGTGAAATAGAGCTATTCTTTACAAGTTTATAACATTTTTATTTGATCAATAAATTCTCGGGAATTAGATAATCTTGGTATTTTATGTTGCCCTCCAAGTTTTCCTTTATTATTAAGCCATTTGTAAAAAGTCCCTTCTTTCAATTCCTGATATAACGGAAAGCCTAAGGCTATGTCTTTAAATCTTTTAGCATCATAATCAGAATTTACTTCTCTCAATTTCTCATCAATATGCACCATAAACTGCTTTAAATCTTTAGGTCTGATAATAAATTCGAACAACCATTCGTGTGCACCCTGAGGTTCCTTTTCAAAAAATATTGGAGCTGCTGTATATTCTCTAATTCGTGCTCCGGTTTTTTCACAAGCATAACTAATGGCTTTTTGAGCATTATCAATTATCACCTCTTCCCCAAACGCATTGATAAAGTGCTTGGTTCTTCCTGTAATTTTAAATTTATATGGATTCTTAGAAGTAAACCTTACAGTATCTCCAATCAAATATCGCCATAACCCCCCATTTGTCGAAATAATCATCGCATAATTAACATCTGTTTCAACCTCAGATAAAGGAATTGTATTTTTTTTACCTACATGATAATCCGACAACTTGATAAACTCATAATAAATACCATAATCCAACATTAAGAGTAAATCTTTCTTACGGTGATCAAACTCATCTTGAATTCCAAAAAAACCTTCCGATGCATTATACGTTTCAAGATAAGTCATCTTCATACTAGGAATAAGTTCCTCATACAACTTTTGATAAGGCATAAAGTTAACTCCACCATGTACAAACAATTCCAGATTTGGCCAAACTTCCAAAATATTAGACTTCCCAGTATAATCAAGTATTTTATGAATAAGAACCAGCAACCATGATGGAACTCCTACAAGATTTGTAACATTTTTATTTATTGTTGTATTTACAATCTTATCCAGTTTTTCTTCCCAATCTTCAATTAAAGAAATTTCCTCATTTGGAACACGGCGAAAATAAGTCCAAAATGGAAGGTTTTTTATCAATACTGCTGACAAATCACCATAGTATGAGTTTTCATTGTTTTCATTAATATTTGTACTTCCTCCAATAGCCAAACTTTTACCATCAAACACACCACTCTCAGGATATTTATCAGCATAAATCATGATTATATCTTTCCCACTTTTAAAGTGACAATCATCGAGAGACTCTTTACTAATGGGAATATATTTGCTTCTGTCTGCTGTGGTACCACTAGATTTTGCAAACCACTTAATCTCAGTAGGCCAAATAATGTTTTGTTCACCTTTCATTACCTTTTCTACATAAGGCTTAAACGAATCGTAATCAAAAACTGGTACTTTCTCCGAAAACTGCGCTTGATTTTTTATCCCCTCAAATCCATATTCTTTTCCAAAACTCGTATCTTTAGCACGCGCAATTAGTTCATCAAAAATCCTTTCTTGAACTTCTACAGGATTTTTCCTGAAATAATCAATTTGCGATAGTCTGTGATAATTAATCAGACTTACTAGTGAATTTATTAAAGACATATCTAACAAATAAACAAAAAAAAACTAATTTTAGCAAAAATTTTTGACACATGAACATCTCTGACATTGTCATAGCAATAATACTTTGCTTTTTGGGCTATAAAGGTTACAAAAATGGTCTTATAAAAGAGCTCGGAAGCCTTGTCGCACTTATTGCAGGAATTTTTCTTGCTATTCGTTTTTCTGACATGATAAACACACTTGTTGAAAACAATATTAGTGTTGAGGCAGAATTTGTTCCAATAATATCGTTTGCAATTATATTTATTGCTGTTGTAGTAGTTATTCTATTATTCTCGAAAATTTTAAATAAATTTATCAAAGTAATACAGCTCGAATGGCTAAATAAATTTGCAGGCGTCGTATTTGCACTAACAAAAACTATTCTAATCCTTGGTGGGTTATTCTTTCTAATTGTACAAACAAACAATCAAATGCAATTAATTGACAATGCAATTTTTGAAAAATCTGTCCTTTTTGGATTATTTATAGATGCATTTGAATTTGCCTTCCCATATCTCGAACACATTACCATCTAAAATCCATGCAGGATAATTGATTGATATTAAATTTCTTACATTTTTTTTGATATTTCGTAAAACTTTTGTATTTTTGCGGTGCTTTTTAGGTGATTAGATGCCGGGGGACCCATAAAAGTCCCCTGTTTTATTAAATATAAGTGATGATAAAGACTGGAAAAATATCAGAAATATGCAAAACGGCTTTAACAGAAAGCCAATTCATTGTTGACATTAAAATCAATAATGCGAATGATGTTTTTGTATCTATTGACGATTATAACGGTCTTACAATTGAAGAATGCAAAAGAATAAGTCGGTTTATCGAGTCTCAATTTGACAGAGAAATTGAAGATTTCTCTCTTGAAGTTGGCTCTCCTGGTTTATCAAAGCCATTTAAAGTTGATGAACAATACAAAAAAGCTTTAAATACTGAAGTTGATGTTGTATTAACTGATGGAGAAAAAATAAACGGAATCTTAACTAAATTTGACTCTGATCATATAGAGGTCACTGAATCAAAAAAAGTTAAGATTAATAATAAAAAACAAATAGTTGAAGAAAAACATGTTGTTTCAATGAATGATATTAAAACAACTAAAAGTGTAGTAACATTTAGTAAACAAAAATAAAGAATTAGTTATGGAGTTGCATAATAATCTTATAGACACCTTTGCAGAATTTAAAGAATTAAAAAGCATCGATCGTCCAACAATGATTGGAGTTCTTAAAGACGTATTTACTTCTACTTTGACAAAATTATTTGGTGAAGACAGTAAGTTCGATGTAATTATTAATGATGCAAAAGGGGATGTCGAGATATGGCGCTATCGTATGGTTGTTGAAGACAGTGAATTCTCTGACGAGTATTCTCAAATACCTCTAACCGAAGCTAGAAAAATTGACGAAGATTTCGAGCCAGGCGAAGAGTATTCTGATGAAATCAGACTCGAAGACTTTGGTCGTAGAGCAATTTTAGCATTAAAACAAAACTTACAAGCAAAAATTCTTGAACGAGAAAAAGATAATATTTATTTAAAATATAAAGACAGAGTTGGTGAAATTATTATTGGAGAAATTTATCAGATATGGAAAAGAGAAATCTTAGTACTTGACGATGAAGGGACAGAACTAATTTTACCAAAAGCTGAACAAATTTCAAATGACAGATACAGAAAAGGAGATACTTTAAGAGCTGTTGTCTTAAGCGTTGAATTACGTAATGGGACTCCATTAATTAAGCTTTCACGTACTTCTCCTCTTTTCCTCGAAAGATTATTTGAATTAGAAATTCCTGAAATTCTTGACGGTCTGATTACCATTAAAAAGATTGTAAGAATGCCAGGTGAAAGAGCAAAAGTTGCGGTTGAATCTTACGACGAAAGAGTTGACCCTGTTGGAGCCTGTGTGGGTATGAAAGGGAGTAGAATTCATGGTATTGTTCGTGAATTACACAACGAAAATATTGATATTATCAATTATACATCAAACACTCAGCTTTACATTCAGAGAGCATTATCTCCTGCCAAAATTTCTTCAATTAAATTAAATTTAGAAGGTAAAAAAGCTGATGTATTCCTTAACCCTGATCAAGTTTCATTAGCAATTGGTAAAGGCGGTCTTAACATTAGACTTGCAAGTCAATTGGTTGGCTTCACTATTGATGTTTATCGTGAAATGGATGAAGACGAAGATGATGTGGATCTTGACGAATTCTCAGATGAAATTGACAGCTGGATTATCGATGCACTTAAAGCTATTGGATGCGATACAGCAAGAGCAGTATTAAATCTAAATGCACAAGAATTAGAAAAACGTACAGATTTAGAGGTTGAAACTATCGAAGAGGTATTGAAAATCTTGAAATCTGAATTTGAATAAAAATATAATTATTAATTAACGTATTAATATAAATATGGCTTTAGAAGGTAAACCAAAAAGACTTAGCAGTATTGCAAGAGATTTAAATGTTGGAACCAGTACCATCAAACAATTTCTTGAAAATAATGGCTATGACATTGGGAATAATCCAAATGTAAAAATACCTCTTGAGTGTATTGAATTACTCAACGAAGAATTTAAAGATTCTAAATCTTTAAAAGAAAAGGCTATCATTAACTCTGAGAAAGCAAAAGAGAATAAAGAAAGTAATGCCTCAGATACAACTTCTCAGGAAGAAACTGTTGAGACACCTTCACCAGAAGTTAAGCCAGAAGAAAAAGTAGAAGCTCCTAAAGTAGAAGCCAAGGAAGAAATTCTGGAAGAAATTCTGGAAGAAGTTCAAGAAGAAGTTCAAGAACCAAAGGAAGAGCCTAAGCCAGAGATTACTGCCGAAGAAAAGGAAGAAACTCCTGTTGAGAAATCAGAAGTTAATAAGTCTGAAGCTCCTCCAAAGGTAGAAGTAAAAGAGGTAGAAGCTTCTGAGGAAGATGGAGATGGTCCAAGAGTACTGGGAACAATAAATCTTGAACAGATCAACCAAAAAACTCGTCCAAAGCGTAAAACTAAAGAAGAAAAGCAAGAAGAACGACGCAAAAAAGAAGAAGAAAAAGCTCCTAAAAAAGTTGCTAAAACCACTCCTTTTAAAGAAACAAAACCCGTCGAAGAAAAGATTCAAGAAAAAGAAGTTAAGAAAAAGACAGAAGCCCCTAAACCTGTTGCTGAAAAGAAAGCAAAAAAGACCGAAGAAGCTCCTGCTGTAAACAAAGTCGAATTTATTGAAACTAAAGTTGAAAAACTTTCAGGTCCAAACGTAGTTGGAAAAATTGATATCGATAACTATCTAAAAAAACAGGAAGAAACCGAAAAGAAAAAGAAAAAAGAGAAAGAAGAAAGACAAAAACAACGCGAGAAAGAAAAAGAAGAAAGAAAGTCTAAGCGTAAAAGAATTAGAAAAGTTAAGGTTGATATCAACGATGCTAAAAGTTCCGACAATAGTAATAGAAGAAAACGACCTGTAAATAAAAAACCGAAACCTAAAAAGACTGAAGTAGCTGAAGAGGATGTTCAAAAGCAAATAAAGGAAACTTTAGCAAGACTAACATCTCCTAAACAAAAATCAAAAACTTCTAAACACCGTCGCGAAAAAAGAGATCTTGTTTCACAAAAGAAACAAGTAGAATTCGAAAAGTTAGAAGCAGAAAAGAATATCCTGAAAGTAACAGAATTCGTATCTGTTAGTGAACTTTCAACTATGATGAATATACCTGCAACAAACCTTATCGCAACTTGTATGAGTTTAGGTTTATTCGTTTCAATTAACCAAAGGCTTGATGCTGAAACTATGGCACTTGTAGCTGACGAATATGGCTATTCTGTTGAGTTTGTAAGTGCAGAGGTTCTTAGTGAGATTGAAGAAGTTGAAGATGATCCAGAAACACTAAAACATCGTCCTCCAATTGTAACAGTAATGGGCCATGTTGACCACGGTAAAACAAAACTTCTTGATCAAATTAGAAAAACTAATGTTGTTGCTGGTGAAGCCGGTGGTATTACTCAACATATTGGTGCATATAGTGTAATACTTGAAAACGAAAAAACAATATCATTCCTTGATACTCCTGGTCACGAAGCGTTTACCGCTATGCGTGCTCGTGGGGCTCAAATTACTGACGTTGCAATTATTGTTATTGCTGCTGATGATAGTATCATGCCTCAAACAGTTGAAGCTATAAACCATGCATCAGCTGCGGGCGTACCAATTGTTTTTGCTATTAACAAAATTGATAAGCCAGCTGCGAATCCAGATAAAATCAGAGAAGAACTTTCTCAGATGAATTACTTAGTTGAAGAATGGGGTGGAAAATATCAATCCCAAGAAATTTCTGCTAAACAAGGCATAAACATTGAAGAATTACTTGAAAAAGTACTCCTTGAAGCTGAAATGCTAGATTTAAAAGCAAATGCAGATAAAAATGCAACTGGTACAGTAATCGAATCTTCACTTGATAAAGGTCGCGGATACGTTTCCACACTAATAGTACAAGCCGGAACTCTAAAAATTGGCGATATCCTACTTGCAGGTTGTCAAACTGGTAGAGTAAAAGCAATGTACAATGAAAGAGGAAAGAAAATCGAAATAGCTGGTCCTTCAACACCAGTACTTGTTTTAGGTTTAAATGGTGCTCCTCAAGCTGGCGACAAGTTCAACATTCTGGACACAGACCATGAAGCAAGAAACCTTGCTAATAAACGTCTGCAACTACAACGTGAACAAGGGCTAAGAACTCAAAAGCACATTACTCTTGACGAAATTGGTAGACGTCTTGCTTTAGGCGACTTTAATGAAATAAATATTATTGTTAAAGGTGACGTGGATGGTTCAGTTGAAGCTCTATCCGACTCTCTTATCAAACTATCTAAAGATAACTTTGCTGTTAACATTATCCATAAAGCTGTAGGGCAGATTTCTGAATCAGATATTATGTTGGCTGCTGCTTCAAATGCTATTATTGTTGGATTCCAGGTACGTCCATCAAGTTATGCACGTAGAATTGCAGAAAAAGAAGAAATCGAAATTCGTCTATACTCAATTATCTACGATGCAATCAACGAGATTAAAGACGCTATGGAAGGGATGTTATCTCCAACTCTTAAAGAAAGTATCACTGGTGCAGCTGAAATCCGTGAAACATTCAAAATTACCAAGGTGGGAACAATCGCTGGTTGTATGGTTACCGACGGTAAAATCTTTAAGAAATCAAGAGTTAGAGTTATTCGTGATGGTATCGTTATCTATACAGGAGAACTTGGCAGCTTAAAACGTTTCAAAGATGACGTTAAGGAAGTTAGCTCTGGTTATGAATGTGGTTTAAATATTGATAAATTCAACGACATTAAAGTTGGAGATATCGTTGAGGCATTCGAAGAAGTTGAAGTAAAACAAACACTTTAAGCTTCATAAATATCTATGCTAAAAATAGGTAATACAGAGTTTGGTGACAAACCCGTATTTCTTGCACCAATGGAGGATGTAACAGACCCTTCGTTTAGATACATGTGTAAGAAATTCGGTGCTGATATGATGTTCACTGAGTTTATTTCCTCTGATGGACTAATTCGTGATGGTCGTAAAAGCTTAAAAAAACTCGAACTTTTTGATTACGAACGTCCTGTTGGAATTCAAATATATGGTCATATACCAGAAGCAATGGAAAAAGCTGCTGAAATGATCAATACTGTTGATCCGGATATTTTAGACATCAATTATGGTTGCCCCGTACGTAAAATTGCTACACGAGGTGCTGGTAGCGGTATGATGCGAAATCTACCTTTAATGAAAGACATTACTGATAGAGTTATCAAAGTATCCAGACATCCAGTAACAGCAAAAACAAGACTTGGCTGGGACTCAGAATCAAAAAATGTTTTGGAAGTTGCAAAACTCCTTCAGAATTGTGGAGTTCATGCATTAACAATTCATGGTAGAACCCGTGCACAAATGTATAAAGGTGAAGCAGACTGGACTCTTATTGGAGAAGTAAAGAACAATCCTGATATCAAAATCCCTATTATTGGCAATGGTGATGTCACAAGCGGAAAGATTGCATTCGATAATTTCAATAAATATGGCGTAGATGCTATTATGATAGGTCGTGCTGCAATTGGTAAACCTTGGATTTTTAAAGAAGTAAAACACTATCTTGAAACAAGAGAAGAATTACCACCTCCTGGAGTAATCGAAAGAGTAGAATATGCTCGCGAACATCTGGAAAAATCAATAGAATTCAAAGAAGATAAAAGAGGAATTTATGAAATGAGAAGACACTTTGCTCTTTACTTCAAATCTATCCCAAACTTTAAAGAGACTCGTCTAAAACTTCTTACAGCAATGGAAATTGACGACATAAAAAAGATTCTTGATTATATTGAATCAGAATTTGGAAATGTTGAACTTATCCAACAGGGAAAAGATTAATTAAAATTCGGAATTCGAAGTTCGGAATTTGGAATTTGGAATTTGAAGTTCGTAATTTTTAAATTTCCAGTAACTTATTACAATCAAAAGTTATACAACTTTAAGACCTTATTCCCTAATTACATGTGTTGGTATCTCATGAATAAACAAACGGCTTGCAAAATACTAATGACATTATAGTCTGGGATGCTAATTACTTTTGGCATGTATTTTTGACTTTTATGTCCAAAAATCATAACAAAAGCTTACATTAACAATTGTACGTTAATCCTTTAAAATTCTTCTTGTAAAAATTCCGTTTTCAGTTTTAATCTTAATAAAATATACTCCATTTGCCTGTGAAGTTAAATCAATCGTTGTAGAATTTGAAAACATTACTCTTTTACCTGTCATACTCCAAACTTCTACCCCGATATATTCATCTGCTTGAATTTTCACAATCCCTTTTGTTGGATTAGGTAAAACGTTAATCTTTGAAATGTCAAAGTTTTCAATTTCGCTTTGTGATGGAGTCCAATCAAATACAATATCAGAAAAGCTAGGAACATCTGCAGGAGATTGATTATCCTCAACAGAAGACTTATTAAATGTGAAATATGAAAATCTACCTGTCGCATTACTTTCTGTCAATTCCATACATACTCTGTATGTTCCATCACTCATAGATGAACCATTAAAATCTTTTCCATCCCAAGTACAAGATCTAGTTCCATGACTATTCATAGATGCTCCAGTAATTGCATCTGTTGTATTAAATTCAGAACCAGCTGATGTTGTAGATGCTTCCCAATTATTTAAATGAAATCTGTACATTTGAGCGTATGCAAGTAATGTCTTAACAAAATTTCCTTGATCATCTTCTACCCAAATAGCTACACAATTTCTTGGAGCAAATTGTCCATTATAAGTACTGGTAGTTACACTAACACTTAATTCACCATCTGTCTGAGCTTTTGCAAATAATGAGAAAATTAACACACTTAATAAAATAATACTTTTTTTCATATCCCTGTTTTTAATGCTTATTGAGTACAATAATAAGAAAAATATTACTAATTTACATCATCTAAATCACTGATATGTCTACATTTTTCGACAATTCTGTTATTATAGTACCTAATTATACTCATTTAAGATATTTTTTTCTGTTTTAGTTTCTTTGAGTTTCAAACTCAGATAACAACATTTATTCCCAAAAGTATATTATTAAAATAAAAGAGGGTTATATCTATAAACCTGATTTTTATTATGTTAGTGTCTAAATTCATTTGGATACTAATCCATAATTTACTCTTTTATACATTTAAACATTTTTTAACAGAAATATTTTAATCAAAGAATGATAATCCGTACTTTTACATCAATAGAAAATTTAAAATTATGACTAAGAAATTATTACCATTTTTAACAGTTTTAACACTAACGATTATGTTTAGTTCATGTAATCAAAACGAAGAAAAAGACACACTTGCAAACAACCCTTTATTACAGGAATGGGATACTCCTTTTGGCGTACCACCATTTGATAAAATAGAAGAAAAGCATTATGAACCAGCTTTTGAAGCTGGGATGAAAGAACAAAAAGAAAATATTCAGGCGATTATTGACAATGATGAAGCACCTACTTTTGAGAATACAATTGTTGCTCTTGAGTATAGTGGACAAACACTTGCAAAAGTTGGTGGAGTATTTTACAATATGTTGTCATCAAATACTACAGACACTTTACAGGCAATTGCTCAACGTATTGCTCCAAAAATGTCTCAACATGGTGATGAAATATCAATGAATGCTGAATTATTTGACCGCATAGATGCTGTTTACTCTCAAAAAGATGAATTAAATCTTAATGATGAGCAGATGATGTTACTTGAGCTTACTTACAAAAGTTTTGTAAAAGGTGGTGCAAAATTAAACGATGAAGACAAAGCCAGATTAATGGAAATTAACGGAAAATTATCTATGTTAGCACTTCAGTTTGGCGATAATCTTCTTGCTGAAACAAACAACTATCAACTTGTAATTGAAAACGAAGAAGATCTTGCAGGACTACCTGAGTCTTTGATTGAATCTGCTGCAATTGCAGCTACTGAAAATGATTTAGATGGCAAGTGGTTATTTACTTTACACAACCCAAGCGTTCTTCCTTTCTTACAGTATTCAGAAAATCGTGAACTAAGAAAAGAAATCCAGACTGCTTATGTTAATCGTTGTAACAATAACAATGAATACGACAACAAAGACATTATCCTAGAAATGGCAACACTTAGAATTGCAAAAGCTCAATTATTAGGATATGACAATCATGCTTCTTTAATTCTTGAAGATAATATGTCAAAAAATCCTGAAGGAGTTTATAATCTTTTAAATCAACTTTGGGCTCCTGCACTTCAAATGGCAAAACAAGAAGCTGACATGTACAGAGAAATGATGAAAGCTGATGGTGTAAACGATGATCTTCAAGCATACGACTGGAGATATTATACCGAAAGAGTTCGCAAAGAAAAATACAATCTTGACGAAGAAATGTTAAAGCCATATTTCCCATTAGAAAATGTTAAAAATGGTGTTTTTGATGTTGCTGGAAAACTATTTGGATTACAATTCAACAAAAGAGACGACATTCCTGTTTACCATCCAGATGCAGAAACATACGAAGTAACAGATTTAAACGGGAATCATATTGCTGTGCTTTATATGGATTATCATCCAAGAACTAGCAAACGTGGTGGTGCATGGATGAGCGATTTCAGAGGGCAGTATGTAATTAATGGCGAAAAAGTTTATCCAATTATTACTATCAATTGTAACTTTACAAAACCAACAGGCGAACAAGCTGCACTACTTACATTTGACGAAGCTTCAACATTATTCCACGAATTTGGACACGGCTTACACGGAATGCTTTCTGATTGTACTTATCCTTCAACAAGCGGAACAAATGTACCAAGAGATTTTGTAGAACTTCCTTCTCAGTTATTAGAAAATTGGGCCTCTGAAACAGAAGTTTTAAAAACTTATGCAAAACATTATGAAACTGGCGAAGCAATACCAGACGAATTAATAGAAAAAATGAAAGCTACAGGTCATTTTAATCAGGGATTTGCAACTACTGAATATCTTGCAGCTGCATATCTTGATTTATTCTGGCACTCAATGACAGAAATGAATGAGACAGACGTACTGATTGCAGAGAAAAATGCTCTAAACAAATTAGGTTTAATTCCTGAGGTTGTTTCAAGATATCGAAGCACTTACTTCTCACACATTTTTGCTGGTGGATATTCAAGCGGATACTACAGCTATATTTGGAGTGAAGTTCTTGATTCTGACGTATTTGGAGCCTTTAAAGAAAATGGATTATTTGATAACGAAACAGCTATGTCTTTAAAAGAAAACATCTACTCAAATGGGCACAAAGATGATCCAATGGATATGTTTGTCAACTTTAGAGGTCGCAAACCTAAAATTGATGCTCTACTTGAAAAAAGAGGATTAAATTAGGGGAAAGACATCAATATTATAAAGGAAGCGTTACTATTAGGTTGCGCTTTTTTTATTTTGAAGCTACAATAAGATACATATTTTACATCAAAAACATATTCTTTAACATGTAAAAATGTTTTTTACAACATTTTCTTTGAATTGCTTTGCAAGTACCTTAGTATTTTGATAAATGAGATAAATGGATTTACTATTAACACCATATTTTTCCCTATTTTTGATAATAATTCTTGGCTTTCTGTTAGGAGGCATTAAGATTAAGGGAATTGGTCTGGATGTATCTGCAATTCTTTTTGTAGCAATGGTATTTGGATATTATGGTCTTGAAATTCCAAGCGATTTAAAACAAATAGGTCTTGTGCTTTTTATTTTTACAATTGGTTTCCAGGCCGGACCTTCATTATTTGAAACTTTTCGTAGCGATGGTAAAAAATTGGTAATTTTAGCAAGTTCAATTGTTTTATCCGGTGCAGTTGTGTCTGTTATATGTGCTTTGATTTTCGGATTTAGCAAGGAATTAACGGGAGGATTATTTACTGGAGCGATAACAAGTACCCCTGGTCTTGCTGCACTTTCTGAGCTTTCAGATGTTAAAGATGGTGCAATTGGTTATGGTGTGACTTACCCTTTTGGAGTAATTGGAGTAGTTCTGTTTATAAAGCTTTTTCCACGATTTTTTAGAATGGATATTAAAAAAGCAGAGGCGAATTTTGCCGATGAGCTAGATTCTAAATTTCCAAAAGTAATAAATCGTAACTACATAGTTGAGAATTCCGAAATTATTGGGAAAACAATATCTGATATCAAGTTTAGACAAGTTACAGGTGCTAATATCTCAAGAATTTTGCAAAATGATACAGCATTTACTCCAAGTGCTCATACTATTTTACATAGTGGCAGTGTAATTAAAGCAGTTGGAACCGAAGAATCGCTTGTGAAAGTACAAGAGTTTGTTGGTAAGCCAACAGAATTTGGGATTGCACTAAGTCAGAATTATGATGTTAGATTTATTTTTGTAACTAATAAAAAAGTTCTCAATAAAACTATAAACGAGTTACACCTGCAAAGAGAATATAATGTGATTATAACCCGTATTCGTCGTAGTGGTGTTGATTTTAGTGCAACATCTAATATTCGTTTACACTTTGGCGACAAAATTAAAGTTGCCGGAACAAATGAGGATATTCAAAAAGTGGTTGAAGTGCTGGGTGATGAAGCAAATAAATTGCATGAATCAAATTATCTACCTGTTGCAATTGGAATCGTGCTAGGAGTTTTGCTAGGTAAGTTAAATTTACATATTGGTAATTTTGATTTGTCTCTTGGTTTAACAGGAGGAGTAATGGTAGTTGCAATATTGTTAAGTAGGATTCGTAAAATAGGACCAATGGTATTTTCTCTGACTACTTCTGCTAATCAAATGTTAAGACAAATTGGATTAATCTTGTTTCTTGCAGCTGTTGGTACTCAAGCAGGATCAAATATCGTTTCGACTCTTAAGACAGAAGGTCTTAGCATGTTTTTATCTGGGGTTTTAATCACAATTGTGCCAATGATTATTGGTGTTATAGTTGCCAAGACCATTCTGAAAATTGATATTTTACATCTTTTAGGTGGAATTACTGGTGGAATGACTTCTACTCCTGGATTAGCAGCAGCAAGTTCAATGACTAAAACAAACGCTCCAGGCATTGCCTATGCTACGATTTACCCCATAGCAATGGTGCTTGTGATTATCTGTGTTCAGGTAATTTTTATGATTCTTTAAATAAAATTGTGTAGTTTAAAAAAATGTATTATCTTTGCAGCCTAATTACAAACAAGTAGTTACGTTCTTTAGACAAATTTAATTTAAAAAATATATTGCGGGGTAGAGCAGTTGGTAGCTCGTCGGGCTCATAACCCGGAGGTCGCTGGTTCGAGTCCAGTCTCCGCTACTACAAAAAGGGATTGTTTAGAAATAGACAATCCTTTTTTTTGTTAATTACAAATTACTATTATGTTTAAAGTTTAGGATTAGTTCGGATCAGTTCATAATTCTTGTTGGTGAATATTTTTTATAAGCCTAAATTTTAGCTATCCTGAATAAGAAAAATGATATATCACATACCCCTCTTAATGTAGTTCTAAAAGATTTGAGTTAGAGTTAAATGATTCAGCAAATGCGTTGCTAGGGATAGTATCTTCAAAAAAATAACTCTTTTCTTTTAGTGGATAAACTTTCTTCCTTGATAAAGAAAGTTAGAAAGAAATCAAAATCAGGTAACACCTACAACCCGCCTCTATAAACAAAATAACTGCAGCTCGTCGAAGCCATCCTTTTATCTCGAAGAAGTCAATTGTATGGCAACCTAGTATAAAATAAAGCAATATTTTAATTTATAGCAGTTCTTTACTTTACAAAAGATATATCGGCTTGTCCCAGTTGACCTCTTATAACTTAAGATTGACTATGCAAAAACACCCTATAGTATTAACAGTAAGGGACTTAAGCAACTAATTTACATTATCAAATTGTAATTCTCTTCCAGATTTAATTACATATACTGCAGAATCCATTACTGCATCGTTCTCATTTGCAACTTCATAAAAAGCATTATCTCCTAACACTTGTCTTGCAATATATGCCACAACATTATTCTCTATATACTTGCCGGATATTACCTTTTCTTGTTTATGTATAACAATCCCCTTTAAAGCAACATATTGCCAAAAATACAACAATGTGTTATTAGCTAAAAGATAATTTTGAAGATTTTGAAGATTTTCAATTTCTTTTAATACGTCTCTATTAGAATCAACAAATTCAATTGCAAAATAATATTCAAGATTCAATCTACTTATCTCTCCATAAAGATTAGTATATCCAGTTGTATCAATTGGTACAAAAACATCTGGCATAATACCACCTCCACCATAAACAGACCTCCCATTTATAGTATAATAAATCAAAGAATCTATTTGCTCAACACTATCTTCCTGCATAAATTCACCATGCATATATCTGTTATAAATATCTGAGTAGTATTCGTCCAACCCATCTTCATACGACTTCTGAATACACCTTCCTGAAGGCGTATAATATCTTGCCGTAGTCATTCGAATAATTGATCCATCATCAAAAGTAGTTGATTCTTGAACCAAGCCTTTCCCATATGATCTACGACCGACAACAAATCCTCTATCATTATCCTGAATTGATCCAGCTAAAATTTCAGATGCAGATGCTGAAAACTGATCTATCAAAACCACAACATCAAGATCGAGACATGCACTCCGTTTTTTGGTTGATTCAGTAATGTTTTTAGGTCTGGCTCTACCTTCTGTATATACAATAGTATACCCGCTTTCAAAAAATTCATCAATTACATCTGTTGCAGCATTCAGATATCCACCAGAATTACCCCTTAAATCAACAATTAGTGAATTAATTTCTTGTTTACGCATCTTAAAAACTGCATTTATAAATTGATTATGAGTATTTCTAGAAAAAGTGCTAATTTTCACATACCCAATCTCATCATCAATGATATAAAATCCATCAATACTACTTAAAGAAATACTACCTCTATAAATATTGTAACTTAATAATTCATCCTCACCATTTCTTTTAATCTTTAGTTCAACCTGCGAACCTTTTGGCCCCTTCAACAAAGACATCACACCGTCATTTTTAATACCAATTCCAGCTATAACAGAATCATTTACCATAATAATTCTATCTCCATCTTCTAGTCCAGCTTTTTCTGAAGGACCATCTTTAATTACATTTACAACTAATACAGTATCTCTAAAAATATTAAACTGAACTCCGATTCCATCAAATTCACCTTGCAATTCTTCCTCAACAGCTTTTGCTTCTTCTGCGGTAAAATATACAGTGTGCGGATCAAGGTTTTCTAAAAACTTAGGTATTGCTATCTCTGCTAATAACTCTCTGTCTACATCATCAACATATTCATTTGCGACATAATCAACAACAATATTTAGTTTGTCTTTTTTTTGTGGAATTAAAATACTTTGAGATGAATCTCCTTTATTAAGGATTTCGGCAATCATAATTCCTACAACTATCGAAAGAGAGATAACTATTGGTAAGACTATACTAAATCGGGAATTTCTATATTTATTCATTGTTTGAAAAATTTAGTACCTTAACACCTGCTCTAAGTAAAAGATCAAGTCCTTCAGTATTGTGATATTCGTTTAAGTAAACCACCCTCACAATTCCAGCCTGTATTATCAATTTTGAACATTCTATGCACGGTGAGGTTGTAACATAAAGCGTTGCTCCCTCACTACTATTTCCAGACTTTGCTACTTTTGTTATGGCATTTGCTTCAGCATGTAGAACGTATGCTTTTGTCCTAAAGTTTTCATCCTCACAATCATTTTCAAATCCTGCTGGAGTTCCGTTAAAGCCATCCGAAATAATCATTTTGTCTTTAACAATAAGTGCTCCTACCTGTCTTCGCTGGCAATAAGAATTTTTTGACCAAATTGAGGCCATTTCAAGATAATGCTTATCAAATTGCTTTTGTTTATCAAGGCTATTCTGACTATCCATTATTTTGCTTCTTTTGAAAGTGAATTAATAAAAAAAATCCCTCCGAAGAGGGTGTACCCGGGGCCGGGGTCGAACCGGCACTCCAAAAAAGGAACTGGTGTTTGAGACCAGCGCGTCTACCAATTCCGCCACCCGGGCTACGAGATGCAAAGATAATATTTTTTTCTTTTTGAAAGACTTTTTTTATTTTTTTATCTTCTAATCTAGTTAATAGAATTACAATTTTCTCATCTCAATATTAGAAAATTGAGTAATTTCAACATAAATTATAGAGCTTAAAATCTTTATAGTATGCTTAGGATTATTTGTTTTTTAAGTATTTTTGCAGAATGAATAAACTCAATATTAGAAATTGTTCTATATCTGATTTACAAGAATTTTGCAAAAAACATGGAGAGAAACCATTCCGTGCAAATCAAATATATAGTTGGATATGGCAAAAAGGAGCAAAAGATTTTGATACAATGTCAAATTTATCAAAGAGTATAAAAGACAAACTCTTTGAATCATTTTACTTCGACAACATAAAAGTAACAACAGAAAACAGATCAAAAGACAAGACTGTAAAAGTTCTTTTTTCTGCATTAGACAATAGTTTATTCGAAGGAGTTTTAATACCAGGAAAAAACAGAGCGACAGCATGCATATCAACACAAGTAGGTTGTGGTCTAAATTGCGAATTTTGCTCAACAGGAAAGCTAGGATTGAAAAGAGATTTGACTATTGGTGAAATTTTTGGTCAGGTTTTTGAATTAAATGAACTTAGTAAAAATGAATATGGCAGAGCATTAACAAATATTGTAATAATGGGAATGGGTGAGCCGTTACTTAACTACGAAAATACTCTTGGGGCTATAAATAAAATTATTTCAGAAAAAGGGCTGGGATTTTCACCTCAAAGAATAACTCTCTCAACTGCAGGAATTGCACCAAAAATAAAACAACTTGCAGATGATGGAATAAAATTTAATCTTTCGATCTCGTTACATTCTGCTGACGAGTTAATCAGAACCAAAATTATGCCTATAAATAAAAAATACGACCTTGACACTTTAAGTTCTGCCATAAAATATTTTTATGACAAAACAGGCAAACGTATTACATACGAATACCTTTTGCTTAAAGGAGTTAATGACAGTATTAAAGATGCTGAAATCTTAACCAGATTCACAAAAGTTTCTCCATGTAAAATTAATCTTATTGAGTACAATCCTGGAGAAAATGATTCGTTTCAAAACTCCGACAAGAATGCAACTCAAAATTTTATTAATTTTCTAGAGAAAAAAAACCTAGTTGTTACAGTAAGAAGATCTAAAGGTCAGGACATAAATGCTGCTTGTGGTCAACTGGCAAATAAAAAACAATAATTTTAGTAATTGAAAAAAAAATTCTATATTAGCAACCAATTAAACTAGATATTATGAAAAAAATAGCATTAGTATTTATTGCAACAATTTTTTGTGCAGGGCTTGCCTTTTCTCAGGCGTCAGCAAGTTTTGGATATGATCGTGATATCATTTTGGAAGAAATGAACGATTATGTACGACTAATTGGAGCTGACTCAGATGGATTTTATGCCTTGAGAATGAATGAAAAAGATGACTTATTCCTTGAGTTCTTTAATGGTGCAACTATGAATCGCGAGGCAACAAATCAGTTAATTCTTCCTATGGTTAGTGGAATAAAGTCAGATTATGTAGCTATGTTTTATCTTGACAGCAAACTTATTCTTTTAACACAGGTTGTCAATAACACATCAAAAGAAAAATCGCTATACATACAGCATGTTAATAAAAGCGGTCAAATAATTGGAGAACCCAAAATTATTGGAAAACTCACAAATCAAAACATAAGTGTTGATTTTAATGTTGAGTTAACTCCAAACGAACAAAACATTTTTGTTTATTATAATCGTCCTTTCCAGACTTATAATGAAGAGCCTTATTTCTTAAAAGTATACGATCCGGACATGGAAGAAATTTACAACAACAAAATCAAACTTCCATTAGTTGACAACGAATTTGAAATCACTCAAATGGAAATTGCAAACTCAGGAAATGTTTACATGTTAGCTAAAATAAAGCCTGATGCAAGAAGAGCAAAAAGAATGAAAGTACTTATATATGACTATAAACTTTTAGTTTTTGACAACATGACAAAATCCGTTGAAGAACATATTATTAAAGGTAAAAAATACATTCTTGTAGATGCAATCTTTGGTCTTGATGATGAAGAAAATGTTGATATTTATGGCTTTCTTGTAAGAAAGGGAAAAACAAATTACGAAGGAATATTCCATCAAAAATTAGATACTAAAACTAAAGAATTTGTAAAACCAGGTGTTGCTAAGCAAGCAGATTATATGTTCCCCAAAAGTGAAAAACCTGCTTTCAGATCAGAAAGATTAACAACCATTTACGAACAAATGTATAACTACAAACTTCTTGATGTATTACATTTATCAAATGGAGGATCTGTTGTTATTGCTGAACATCATAATTATTGGATGGACTCAATTGTTGTGCCTGGATCAAAAGAAGTAATTTATAATGATTATTACAGATTCAACGATGTTATTGTTGCATATTGTAATCCTGAAAACACAATGGAATGGATGACTAGAATTCCTAAGAGTCAGTACAGCTATAACGATCTAGGGAAATTCTCATCAATTGCATACACTGCTGTAGGCGAGAAAATATTCATTTTCTACAACGATCATAAGAAAAATATAAAGCTCCTTCAACAGCAAAATCTAGACGGATATGAATACAAAGGAATTACTGCTCCTGGCAGAAAAGGCACAGCTGTTGTTGTATCAATATTCTCTGATGGAAAAGTTCATGGAACATCATTATTTAATAAGAAAAATAAGAAATATAGAATTGTTCCTGAGTTAATGAAAGAATTTAATTACAAGTACTATATGCTATCTCAAAATGGAGCTAAAGTTAAATTTGCTTTATTCACTGGGCAATAAAAAATTAGTATATTTAAATACAGTTAATAAAAAACGACGAATAAATTTAAATTTATTCGTCGTTTTTTATTAATCTAAAATTGTTCTTCAAAATACAAATCTATTCTCCTCTTCTTTAACTTTATTGGTTCTACCACGAACGGCTTTAGCCCTCACAAAGTAATTTAGTGGAAAGAATTTCTGCATTATCAAAAATCACTATGTATTTATGCTAATTAGTTGTCTTCCTTTCTTACTTAATTAAGAAAAGAACAAAGAAATCAAGAAGAACCAATCGTTATTCGCTTTGCTCATTAGGGCTACG